>OCHG01000671.1_pt1 | contig 29347 bp, 40 predicted proteins | sample 1538801 | NCBI WGS metagenome assembly OCHG01 (sample SAMN04571727, study PRJEB22368) | human gut metagenome | biome: human gut; material: stool | host: Homo sapiens | place: Luxembourg | collected 2012-09-20 | reverse complement strand
CCCGCCGAAACCGCTTTGAAAAACATACTGAACATACAGAGCAGGTCGGCGAAACCGAGCATACAGAGAACTCGGCAAACATTAAGAGAACCGAAGAAAACAAGAGCCGCAGCAGCGGTCAAAACATACACAACATACAGCCAACATACAAAGGCCAAAAAGTTTGTATGCACGAAAAAACGAGCATCCATGCGGGTTTTCAGGCCAAAACATACTCAACATACACACTTTTTCCCTTTAAGGAGAAAAATCAAAGGAAATAAGAGCGCACGCGCACACACGTGAGAGCCTTATATTCTTCGCGTGAGGGTTTTATAGGATTTGAGTATGTTTTTGTATGTTTGTATGTTCAGTCCAAGCACGAAAGGAGAAACTAAAATGCCGACAAATAAGCCCCTCGAGAAGAGCATCGAAAACGTCCTGCGCAAGGCCGTGGAGGCCGAGGGAGGTTTGTGCCTGAAGTGGGTGTGTCCCGGGCACAGAGGTGTACCTGACCGGATGATTCTCTTCCCCGGCGGCATCATCGCCTTTGTGGAACTTAAGCGACCCGGGGCAAAGGTCAAGGCGGGAGGATTGCAGGAGTGGTGGCGGGAGAAGATCCAGAGCTTCGGCTTCCCATGCTACGAGATCAGCACAGCCGAGCACGTCAAGAACCTGGTCAGCTACCTGAGCACCCAGAGCTTCATGGCGCAGATGGCGAACGCCGACGACGCAGAGAGCGACGACTGACGCGCTGCCCTAAAAGAAACGGAGGTCAAAGCAATGCAGCAGTTTCACCCGCACCCATATCAGCAGGCAGGCATCGAAGCGATCCTCGAGAAGCCCGGGGTGGCGCTCTGGATGGAGATGGGCCTGGGCAAGACGGTGGTCACGTTGACCGCCATCGACCAGCTGATCTACGACCGGCTGGAGATCAGCAGAGCGCTCATCATCGCCCCGAAGAAAGTCGCAGAGGCGACGTGGCAGGATGAGGCAGAGAAATGGGAGCACCTGCAGCACCTGCGCATTTCCACCGTGCTGGGCACAGAGAAGCAGCGCAAAGCCGCACTGGAAGCCCCAGCGGATATTTACATCATCAACCGCGAGAACGTCCCCTGGCTGGTTCACACACTGGGCCGGGGCTGGAATTTTGACATGGTGGTTCTGGACGAGGCATCCAGCTTCAAGAACCACGCCGCCCAGCGGTTCAAAGCCCTCAAGGCGGTGCGCCCCCGCATCCACAAAGTGGTCGAGTTGACCGGCACACCAAGGCCCAACAGCCTGCTCGACCTCTGGGCCCAGATCTACCTGCTCGACCAGGGGGAGCGGCTGGGGCGGTACATCACCCACTACCGCAAGAACTACTTCTGGCCCACCGAGTACAGCTACGAGCCCCGGGAGGGGGCCGCTGAGATGGTGGAGAGCCGCATCAAGGACATCGTCCTGAGCTTCAAAGCCGCCGACCACCTGACCCTGCCGGAGAAGATCACCGACGACATCCCCGTGGTGCTGGACAAGCCCGCCAAGGCGGCCTACAAGAGGCTGGAGAAGAACTACCTGCTGGAGGTGGACGGCGAGACCATCACCGCCCAGCAGGCGGCCACCCTGACCGGCAAGTTGCTCCAGCTGTGCAACGGCAGCCTGTACGACGAGGACGGCACGGTGCACCAGATCCACCGGTGCAAGCTGGATGCTTTCGACGAGCTCATCGACGCGCTGGACGGCCAGAGAGCCCTCGTGTTTTACGGTTTCCGCTTCGACGAGGAGCAGCTCACCGAGACCCTGAAAGCCCGCCACAAGAGCCTCAGATTCGCCGTGCTGCGCTCCGGGCAGGATGCCGCAGACTGGAACGCAGGAAAGCTGGACGTTCTGCTGGCCCAGCCTGCCAGCTGCGCCTACGGACTGAACCTGCAGCAGGGCGGTCACCACCTGATCTGGTACAGCCTGCCCTGGAGCCTGGAGCTTTACGCCCAGGGCGAAGCACGGCTCTACCGCCAGGGCCAGACCCAGAGCGTCATCGTCCACCGGCTGATCGTCAAGGGCGGTGCCGACGAGATGGTGGTCAAGGCACTGAACCGCAAGGACACCGACCAAAACAGCCTGATGCAGGCCGTCAAGACCCACATCAAGGCAGCGCAGAGAGGAGGCAGCAAGTGAGCATCCGAGCATTCCGCAGGCTCCCCCGCACCCAGCGGCGGGGCTTCATCGACCCGCTGACCCGCCGGGCCTTCGAGATTGTTTTTCTCGGGCCGGGCAAGGTCAGCTGGCAAAAGGCGGCGCTGCTCTACGGCGGCGGCATATCCCCTGAGACCTTGCGGGTCTGGGCCTGGAAGGAACTGCAGCGCCTCTGAGGGCCGCGCAGCACCCAAGGCGGCAAACTTTCCCGCAACGCGCTCAAAAGCCCCGCACAGAAGCCCGCAGGGGCCGCTGTGCGCAAGTCATAACGTTTTCACAGCAAAACCCATGCTATGCTCTTCTGGATAACACACAGGAGGACAGAGCATGGGTTTTTCTAACGAGAGGATGAGGACAGGGCAGCTGGTGAACTGGTTCCTGCTGGACGGCATCGAGCTGACCCCGGCGGGATACCCTGTCACCCAGGCCCTGTCACTGCCCTTCGGAGTCGACCACCTGATCGGCTTCAACGAGCTTCTGACCTGCAAGCACCCGGAGAACGCAGGCGTGCACTTTTTCCTCGACGACTACCAGTTCGAGCGATTCTGGAGGATGCCGGAGCGGTATCTCTACGCGCTGGAGAAGTGCCCGCTGGTCATCGGCCCGGACTTCTCGCTTTACACAGACTTCCCCGCGCCCATCCAGCACTGGAACCATTACAGAAACCAGTTGTTGACCGCATGGCTTCAGCACAACGGTGTCTGCGCCATTCCCACCGCGAGCTGGTCGGACGAGGACAGCTTCCGCTGGTGCTTCGACGGCATCAGCAAGGGCGGCGCAGTGGCTGTGAGCACGGTGGGATGCCTGGTGCACAAGGACGCACTGCAAGGGCTCCTGCGCGGCGTGGCGGAGCTGATCCGGCAGACCGAGCCGGAGGAGCTGCTGGTCTACGGCAAAGTGCCGCAGGAGATGGCAGCGATGCTCCGGGAGCACAACGTAGCCTGGCAGGCATTCCCGCACAGCATGGCGGCCCGCGTCAGGGCCAGAGAGGAGGCGCAGTAATGGGCGGCAGAGGCAGCAGCATGAAAGGTTCCCAGGGCATGGGAGGCGGTGCAGGAGCGCCCGCAGCAGCCGCACAGGCAATGCCCGCGGTTCAGGCAGCGCCGGCAGTTCAAGCAGCGTCCCAGCAGGCAGCGCCGGCAGTTCAAGTAGCACCCCAGCAGGCAGGCCCGCCCACCGGTGCAAACGGCTTCGGCCACCTGACCCCGCAGCAGGTCTCCGCGATGGAGAGCGCTGCACAGCGGCAGATGATGCGTGACCCGGCACTGGCCGCAGGCGTGACCGACTACATCAACCCTGTCATGCAGAGCAACGGCAAGGCGTTGAGCCAGAACGCCAACTGGGCTGCGGCCAACGGACTGCCCCTGACCAAGCGGCAGCAGGCCATGATGGACGCTGTGGACAAGCTGGCAAAGCCCATCGGGCAGGAGACCACCCTGTACCGTGCAGACCACGACGATTTCCTGAAGCGCCTGAAGGTCAACAACTACCAGAGCATGAGCGACAGCCAGCTGCGCAAGGCGCTGGTGGGCAAGACCTGGACGAACGACTGTCTGGAGTCCACAGCCTACGACAGCCGGGACAACCCCTTCTGGCCGCAGCCCGGCGGCAGGCGAAGCACCGGCAAACATGGCCAGGGTGGCTCCGTTTCCGGTAACCGTGAGGTGCTGATCCGGTATCACACCGCCAAGAGCACCCGGGCGGCGTTCATCCAGCCCAGCCAGTCGGAGGCCGTTCTGGCCGTTGGCACACACCACAAAATCACCGGTGTCCGGTCTACCCGCACCGGGCCCTCGCACACCCTCGGCTCCGGCAAGCGCGTGATTGAACTGGAAATCGAAGTGTGGTAAAATCAAACTGGAGGTATCTCACTATGGCGAAAATTTCCGCACAGAAGTTGAAAGAGATCGAAGCCGCAGAGCAGAAGTTCCGGCCTCTCGACACCCCGAAAACGAGCCGCCCCTTCCCCAATCTGGGCATGGAGAAGCCCGCAGCCAAGAAGAAAGCCACCAAGGCGAAACCCAAGAAAAAGTAAGTCGTAACGTTTTGCCCCCGCTTTTCATGTTACTCTTGACCGAGAAATTCACGGCCAAGGGAGGATTTACATGGGAGGCAGAGGCGGAAGCATGGGCGGCAGCCACGGCATGGGTGGAGGCGGCAGCGCAGGCGGTGCAGCGAAAGCAGCGGCACCGGCGCAGGCTGCGCCCCAGACCCGCCAGCAGCAGCTGCTGACACAGATCAAGAGCAACCCGGCGGCCCTGATGCAGATGAGCGATCAGGATGCGCTGGATACGGTCAAAGCGATTGCTGCGCAGCCCATCGCAACGGATGGCACCCAGAATGACACCTTCTGTCAACGATGGTTGAATGCCACCGGACTGGCAAACGAGATGCCCGAGGTTCTGGATGATGTGGCTTTCGGCAAGGCCCGCCGCAAAGCAGGCGCGAACAAACTGTACCACAGCGATAAGTCCACCGACGGAACCTCGGCTTCCGCCGTAAAAACTCTGAAACAATTGCAAACAGGCAGTACGGCGTATGCCTCGTTTGGCACTCATGGAAGCGGTACTTATCTCGATACCAGTGCTGTCAGCAATGCGAGGTACTATGCAGGAGCAAATGGTTCTCAGGTCAAGCTGTTCCTGAACAGAAATGCAAAGGTCGCAACCTTTTCTGAACTGTTTCAGGCGCAGACCGACTTCCAGAACAAGCACCCGAAAACATACAAGTACCTCATGGGCAACCACACCGGTACGCAGTGGGGAGCCAGTGAATTAAAAACCATCTGGCTGACAAGTTCCGGGTACAATGTATACGATGCCGGGCAATACAAGGTTGCATATAGCCGTAAAGCCTTAACCATCTGCAAGACAGTTAAGAGCAGGCAGCAGGTTGTGCACGGGGGAATCGACTGGTAAAGGAGTTCAAGCATGAAGAAGATTGAAAAGGCTACGCTGAATGCAGAAACGCTGATTCAGGCCCGTATTGAACAGCTTAAGAAACAGGGCATGACCTCCAGAAACGCTAACGAGTGCGCCCCCATGGAATGGGATGCGCACACTGGCCGCATTGAAAAGCGTGATCTTCCGGACAACTGGAAGGACCCCTATCCGGCTCTGGAAAAGGCTCTCAAAGCACCCAAAGCTAAGCCCAAGACCGCCAAGGCGAAAGCCAAAAAGTAAGTCATAACGTTTTTACCCTAGGCTCTCTGGTACAATTGCCAGAGAGCCTATTTTTATTTGCCCGGAGGGATTGCATGGAGAGCGTGAAACACCAAATCGAGTACAAACGGCTGGACGAAATCCGCCCCTATGACGGCAACCCCCGGCGCAATGACGAGGCCGCAAAAGCCGTCGCCAACAGCATCAAAGAGTTTGGCTTCCAGTCCCCCATCATCGTGGACAGGGACGGCGTGATCATCGCAGGGCACACCCGGTACAAGGCCGCCCGGAGGCTCAAGTTGCAGGAAGTGCCGGTCATTGTTGCAGCAGAGCTCGACCCGGAAAAGGTCAAGGCTCTGCGCATCGCAGACAACTCTACCGGCGAGGTTGCCGAGTGGGACTTGCAGCTTCTGGTGCAGGAGCTGACCGGCATCGACTACGACATGGCCGACTTTGGCCTGAACCTCCAGATCAAGATCGATGAGGAGGTCAAAGAGGATGACTTCACCGCAGAGCCCCCGGAGCAGCCGGTCACCCAGCGGGGAGACATCTGGCTGCTGGGTGACCACCGGGTCATGTGCGGCGACAGCACCAGCCCGCAGGACGTGGAGCAGCTCATGGACGGTCAGCTGGCTGATCTGCTGCTCACCGACCCGCCCTACAACGTGAACTATCAGGGCTCGAACGGCAAGAAGATCGAGAACGACAACATGGCAGAAAGCCAGTTCCGGCAGTTCCTGCTTCAGGCATACAGTCGGGCCTTTGAGGCCTGCCGCACCGGTGCCAGCGCGTACATCTTCCACGCAGACACGGAGGGCGAGGCCTTCCGGGCCATGTTCCGGGAGGCAGGCTGGGGCCTGCACGGGTGTCTGGTCTGGGTCAAGAACAGCCTCGTTCTCGGCCACAGTGACTACCAGTGGCAGCACGAGCCCTGCCTGTACGGCTGGAAGCCCGGCGCAAACCACTACTTTGTCAACGACCGCAGCCAGACCACTGTCATCGACGACGCAAAGCCGGACGACCTGCGGCACATGAAGAAAGACCAGCTGCTGGAATGGGCCATCAAGGCGCAGGAGCTGCTGACCCAGAAGCCCAGCAGCGTGATCCGCTGCGACAAGCCGCCCCGCAATGCAGAGCACCCCACCATGAAGCCGGTGGTGCTCTGCGGCAGGTTGATCAAAAACAGCTCCCTGCCCGGGCAGACCGTGCTCGATCTGTTCGGCGGCAGCGGTTCTACGCTGATCGCTTGTGAGCAGCTGAACCGGAAGTGCTACACCATGGAGTACGACCCGCGCTATGTGGACGTGATCGTCCAGCGCTGGGAGGACTTCACCGGTGAAAAGGCCGTCCGTCTGAAATAACCATTCCCCTGCCGGGGCCGGTTTTCTACTCCTTTCCCGCCCCGGCATTTTTCATAGCCAAAACGGTGCACACTCGGGTCATCCTCCGCCCGTAGGGTTCCTCCAGAGTGGAACCAGTGTGCGCCGTTTTCTCATACGGAGGTGAAACCTTGGCACGAGAATCCCAAATCGGAAAATGGAACAGCCCCAGCGGGCTGCTGCGCCTGCAGCGGCTGGCAATGCACGGCCTGACGCAGGCGGAGATCTGCGAGCAGATCGGCGTGCCGGTGCGCACTTTCCGGCGCTGGTGCACCCAAGACCAGCGCATCAAGCAGGCGATCAGCATAGGCGCAGAGGCCGCGCTGGCCAGCGTGGAGAACGCCCTGTTCAAGAAAGCCCAGAGCGGAGACCTGGGCGCAATGTGTTTCTTTTTGAAAAACCGTGACCCCGAGCACTGGAGCGAGCACCCAGAGCTGCGCGGCTACGATGGAAAGGTAATTTTTGTGGATGACATACCAAAGACGGCAGCCCCCAAACCTGCTCAAGCAGCAGCTGAAACTCAGCAGCCTGATCATTCCTGAATACTACGCCGCCCACACCGCCATCTGGTCAGGTGAGTACAACGAGTATCTGGGCGATGGTGGGCGCGGCAGCTTGAAGTCCACCTTTGCAGCCACCGAAGTGGTGCTGCTCGTCATGCGGGTGCCGAACATCCACGCGGTCGTCCTGCGCAAGGTCGGCAACACCCTTGCCACCAGCGTCTGGCCGGAGTACAACCGCGTGATCGACCGGATGGGCATCCGGCATCTCTGGAAGCAGACCAAGAAGCCGTACACTCTGACCTATGTTCCCACCGGGCAGACCATCCAGTTCTACGGTCTGGACGACCCCGGCAAGTTAAAATCCATCGCTGTTCCGTTTGGTTATTTTGGTGTGATGCACTTTGAAGAGTTCGACCAGTACGATGGGCCCGAAGAGATACGAAACGTAGAGCAGTCGGTGTTTCGTGGCGGCCCCTTCAGCTTTTCCTTCAAGACCTTCAACTCACCTGCCATGGCGCGGCATTGGGTCAACCGGTACAAGCGGGAGGCAAAGCCGAAGCAGTTCCGGCATCACACCACCTACCTGACCACCCCGCCTGAGTGGCTGGGCCCCCGCTTCTACGATGACGCAGAGACCCTGAAGCAACGCGACCCGGTGGCCTACGCCCACGAGTATCTGGGCGAGGTCGTGGGCTGCGGCACTGCCGTGTTTGAGAATCTGGAGCTGCGGCCCATCACCAGTGAGGAGATCGCAGGCTTCGACCGCCGCTACTACGGCCTGGACTTCGGCTGGTATCCCGACCCAAACCACTTCGGCGGCATGGCATATCAGCACGCCCAGCAGACCCTGTACATCTTCGAGGAGCACAGGGCACAGAAGGAGACCGATGCCCAGCTGGCCGAGGCCCTGCGCCGACACCTGCACGACGAGATCATCGGCGACAGTGCAGCCAATCGGTCAATCGCTACACTGCGCGATCTGGGCTTTGACCGGCTGCGGGGCTGCCGGAAGTACGCAGCACACGGCGGCACGTCCGTCACTGACGGCATGAAGTGGCTGCAAAGTCGCGCAAAGATCGTCATTGACCCCCAGCGCTGTCCGTGGACGGCCCGGGAGTTTTCCGAGTATGAGTATGCCATCGACAAAAAGACCGGCGACGTGATGCCGGGGTATGTTGACGCAGCGAACCACAGCATCGATATGACACGCTACGCCATGGAGCCCGTCTGGCAAAAGAGAGGTGTTCAAAACGCATGATAAACCACGCAGATATTGAGAATATCATCGGTTGCAAGACCCTTGTCACTGACCGGATGCAGCGTGCTATCGAGGATTGGTACGACGCAGCCATCAACGGCCTGCCGCTGGACAAGAACCCGGAGACCCTGACCCTCGACCTGCCCGCGCTGATCTGCTCCGAGCTGGCCCGGCTGACGACCCTCGAGCTGGAAGCCACAGTGGAGGGCAGCGACCGCGCGGATTGGATCAACACCCAGATGCAGCGGGTGCTCACGCCCCGCAAACGGCGCATTTTTACGGTGGCGCTGGCCCTGGGCAGCGGCATCTGGAAACCCTACCAGAGCGGCAGCAAGCTGGGTATCTCTTTTGCAAACGCAACCCAGTACTTCCCGGTCGCCCACGATGTCGAGGGCAGCTTGACCGAGGGCGTGTTCATCGACACCATCCAGGAGGACGACAGCTACTACCACCGTTTGGAGTGGATGCACGTTCTGGAGCGCCGACAGGATCTGCGAGATGCCGAGCTGGCGCAACTGGAGGACTATGACCTCGCAGCACCTACACAGTTTTCCTGCATCAAGGTGGTAAACCTTGCCTTCCGCAGTGCGACCCAGGACAGCCTCGGCAGCCCGGAGGATCTGAGCATCCGCCCGGAATGGGACGAGATCGAGCCCGTAGCCTATCTGACCGGGCTGGAGACACTGCCCGTGGGCTACTTCGTGACCCCCATTGTCAACAGCGTTGACCCCGACAGTGAGCTGGGGGCTGCCATGTTTGAGCCTGCCCGCAGGCAGATCATTGATGCCGACGAGCAGTACACCCGGCTGGACTGGGAGTACGAGGGCGGCGAACTGGCCGTGGACACCGACGAGAAGTTCCTCAAGCCCAGCGCCGCCGGGCAGAAGCTCTCCAAGGCGCAGGCGCTGAAAGAATACGGCGTACCGCCGGAAGCCATCGACAACACCGCGCCCCACCACAGAGAGCGGCTGTTCCATGGCATCAACGTCAACACCGGTATCACCGACAGCACCCCGTTCTATCAGGTGTTCTCCCCCGCCCTGCGGGACGGCAGCTACCTGACCGGTCTGAACCAGTATCTGCGCAACGTGGAAAGCCATGCAGGCCTGAGCTTTGGTGTGATCTCGCAGGTAGCGGACGTAGAAAAGACCGCCACCGAGATCGTCAACAGCAAGCAGAAACTGTACGCCACGGTGTCCGACCTTCAGGCAGCACTGGAGGACGCGCTGCGAGGGCTGATCAATGCCCTGGACTATTGGGCCGACCACATCCCCGGAGTGCCGGGCAAGGGCAAGCTGAACATCGCCTTCAAGTGGGATGACAGCATCATCCTCGACCGGCTCACCGAGATGGCCCAGTGGCAGCAGGAGGTCAGCATGGGGCTCCGCAGCAAGGCAGAGTACCGGATGCACTTCTTTGGTGAAGATGAGGAGACCGCTACACAGGCAGTGCAGGCCATTCAGCAGGAGGCCGGGGCTGCGGATATCTTGAAGGGAGTGCTGGACAATGGCGACGGCTAAAACCAACAAGGCCCTGCAGGCCGAGCGGATGGCGCAGGCGGCTGACCGGCTGGATTTTCTGGCAGCCAACGCCCGCATTTTGCGAGACCCCGCCGTGTGGGGTCAGTATCACGAGGCGGTGTACACTGCAGAGCTTCTGGGCTTCACGGTGACCCAGACAGGCGGCAAGCATGAGGTGCGCCCATGCTGACACCGGACGAGGTCAACGGCTATGCCGGGCTCATGGCAGCACCGTGGGATGAGCTGAGCGAGCGCATCCTGCGTGACATGGTGCGCCGGATCGTCAAGACCGGCAGCGTTACGGCAACCGCACAGTGGCAGAGCTACCGCGCCCAGGCGCTGGGAGCCAGCCGTGCGTACCTCCTCCAGCAGATGCAGGCCATCGTGCAGCGGCTGGGGCCCCAGGAAGCCGCTGTGTTTGCCCAGGCAATGAAACAGGCCTACGGCATCGACGTGCAGGATGCAGCCGCAGCAGGCCGCTCTCTGGCCCCTCTTGGCGAGAGCGAAGAGGCCCAGCAGATCGTCCAGAGCGGCTATCGGCGCACCATGAACACCCTGTACAATCTGACCCAGACCCGGGCCGTGATGGGCAACCAGAACATGGTGGAGACCACCCAGCGGCAGCTGGCGTATTGCCTCGACATGGCCCATGCCGATGCCGTCAGCGGAGCGTTCAGTTCAGACGATTCTGCCAGGCGGGCGCTCAACGAGCTGGCGGCCAAGGGCGTGGGGGCCATCACCTATCCCAGCGGCCACGTGGACAGTCTGGACGTGGTGGTTCTTCGGGCCACCCGCACCGGTATCAACCAGACCGCCGGAGAGATCACCCGCTTTAACGCGGATCAGCTGGAGTGTGACCTGATGGAGCTGGATGCCCACGTCGGTGCACGCACCGGTGACGGCGGGCAGAACCTGACAAACCACAGCTGGTGGCAGGGCCAGATCGTCAGCCGGAGCGGCAAGCACGGCTACCTCTCACTGGACGACATCGGCTACGGAGACGTGCGCGGCTTTATGGGGGCCAACTGCTCTCACAACTGGAGCATGTACTGGGAGGGCGCAAGTGTGCGAAGCTACACGCCCGAGAGGCTGGCCGCAATCAATGCAGCCACTGTAACCTACAACGGCAAGGAGATCGGACGGTACAAAGCAACCCAGATGCAGCGTGCCCAGGAGCGCCAGATCAGGGCCGACAAGCGGGCCTTTCTCGTAGCCAAGGAGAGTGGCCAGAAGGACGCAGAAAAGGCCGCAGCGGCAAAGCTAGCGGCCTCCCGAGACAAGCTGAAAGACTTCCTTAGCCAGACAGGACTGCACCAGTACCAGCTGCGAGAAAGCGTGCCCGGCTTTGGCCGCAGCGAGGCCTCCAGCGCAGCAGCCCAGGCGAGAAAATGAGCCGTGCTGGACTTTCTGAAAAGGCCGTGTTATACTTCAGGCCAGAATAAAGGAGGTATCACCCTATGAAAATCAAGAACCGTATCCGGGCAGGCATCGTCCTGCTCGCGCTGGCCGTCAGCTTGACCGCCTGTGGCAGCAGCGCTTCCAGCACTGCAAGCAGCGTGGCGGCTAGCGCCCCGGCCAGCTCCGTGGCCGAGAGCACCGTACCAGAGGCAGAACCTGCCAGCACAGAATCCTCGCCGCTGGATGGCATCAGCTTTAGAGCGGATAAAGTACGGAATGATACCACCGGGAACTGGCGCATTTCGCTGATCGCAGAGAACATCGACATGAGCGAGTATGCCCTGGACTACTACAAGCAATATTTCACGGACGACAGCGAGATTCACTTCATCGTCAACTTCAACTACAACACGACCACCAAAATCATGGTGATGGGCGGCGACCTGGACGTAACCGTACAAGAGTACGTTGCCAAAGAAGAGCACGACGCAAAGATGCTGGGCAGCGGAACCGTGCTGGCCGAATATTTCGTGAACATCGAGACCGGCGAGATCGAGAAAGTCCGATAAATAAACAGCGAAAACGCCCTGAAGGAATGCACCTTCAGGGCGTTTCTCTTTGGGGTAATTCACTTGAAGTGATCCAGCAGCTCATCCACGCATCACCGATCACCTCCCTCATAGTCCACCACGTAGCCGTTATACACGAAGTGCTCTGCCGCCATGGCAGCGTTCAGAATCCGGTCTGCATACTCGGCAGCCTCCTCCGGGCTCTTGGTTCCGAGGGAGGCCCACTGGACACCCATCTTCACCGGGGTACCCTGCCGAGCAAAGTTGCAGTTGTGGATCTGGATGCCGTCCTCCACAGAGAACTGCGCCTGAAGTGCATCCAGCGCTTCGCCGTACACCTTCCAGTTGACCTTCTTCATAGATCAGCCCTCCTCAATTTGCTTTAATCAGAATGCCACTGTCCAACGCGAACCACACACCATCGTCCTTCTGCACGGTCTTGCAGCCCTGCACCCGGAGCAGCTCCCGCATCTTCGACAGCTGGTGCTCGGTGCACTGCATCCAGAAGAATCCGGCGAAGTTGAACCACTCGCTGCTCTGGATATTGACGTGCTGGGCTTCCGCATAAATGCGGTTGAATGCGCTTGTTTTCATAGATCAGCCCTCCTTTACCAGTTCATAGTGCTTGATGCTGCCGTCCACGAATCTCCGGCCCTGCAGGATCTCCACGCTCTGGAGCAGGAACTCGAGGTGGGCCACATCGATGGCCCCGCAGGAGCCGGGGTCTCGGAGCAGCTGCTCGGCCAGCGCGTCCTGCATCTTGACGGTGTAACAGGTCTCCCCGACGATCTTCTCGCCGTTCTCGATCTCCGCGGTGTCATAAGTGATGTTCAGCTTCTTCATGGTTAGTCCTCCTTTAAACGTCAATGCTCACAGAGTGATACGCAAACCAGTGACCCTGACGACGAAACAGCTTGAACCAGTTTGTGAACTTCTGGCCGGAGCAGTCGTAGGGTGTCGGAAGAAACTCCAGGTAGCGGTTCGCGCGGAACCAGTCAGCAGCAACCACTTTATGCACCTCATCCAGGGCTTCCGGCAACTGAACCAGCTCCACGTAGCCGTCGATGCCATCGTCCCTCACGATGCGGCTGCGCGATGCCGCCCGGTGGGTGAACTCCCGAATTTCGCGCTTGACATCTGCGATGTGCTTGTCCCGGCGAACCACGTTCTCCACCGGAACGGTGACTTCTCTTAGGGTACGAACGAAACTGTAGGCTGCCCGCAGGCTTGCCATATCGTTGATATTGAACACGATTACCATTCTCCTTTCGCAGCTGCTTGGGCGATTGCCCGTTCTTCCTTCTCTTCGTCGAACGCCGCAGCGAACATCTGCAGCGCCCGGGTCTTGGTGATGGGCCCGAACTCCTTCACGAAGTAGGTGAAGGTGCGGTCATCCCAGCACTCGACGTAGCCATCGCCGCCCTTGGTATAGTTTGCCTTGGCCAGTGCGATGAACTCCTCGTAGATCAATGCACGCTCTTTCATGGTTCAGTCCTCCTCGTTCGTGTACTCGTCAGTGTCCCGGCTGGATTCGCCCATCAGGAACACCCGATGCTTGTTGTTGTCATCCCGCAGCCAGTCACCGCCCAGAGCAGTGATGGTGAAGAGCATCCCCTGATACTGCCCAGCAGCAGCCACCCGAGTGCTGTCATCCAAGTCCTGCCGGTGCATGACGCTCCACTGAGAATCCAGCCCGAGGGTTACGGTGCCCAGGTGGCGGCGCAGTTCATCTTTCTTCATGGCTCAACCCTCCTTCTCATCCATCCTGCGGAGATCCTCGCAGATTGCGTCTGCCTCTTCTTCGGAGAGGTCGTACTCCGCTACAAGCTCGTCCCGGTCTTCTGCCCGCCAGCCGCCGTCATACAGCGCCGCTGCGGATGTCCAATCATCACATCGCATTCTTCAGCCCTCCTTAGTTGCCAGCGTAGGCCAGGATGCCTACGAAGTTATCCTGATCGACCAGGCGGAGTGCGAAGCGCTCCAGCGCCGCCTGGGTTTTGAACACCCGACGCTTAGTCACGATCTTGTCGTGGCTGCCGACCACCTGATACACAATCTCCAGTTTAACCATTTTTCATTTTCCTCCGTTATTTTTTACTCCGGAGCCCTTCCGGTGGCTGTATGTTACCTCTGCGCAAGCACAAAGTCAAGTTGTTTTTGATTTATTTTTTAATTTCTTTTTGTTGTTGACTTTTGCCCCGGCAAGTCATATCCTTGTGGCAGAAAGGAGTGACCCAAGATGACCACATCAAGCCGAGTAAAGGCTCTTCTGGAGCTGACCGAGACCGACCAGAACACCTTCGCCGCCGCTTTCGGGATGACCACCCCGCAGGCCATGAGCAACAAGCTGAGACGGGACAGCTGGTCGGCCAGAGACCTCGCCAAGGCCGCCGCCCTCTGCGGCGCAAAGCTGGCGTTCATCCTCCCGGACGGCTCCCAGCTTATCCTCGCACCGGACGAGGAGTGACCGCTACACCACAAAATGCCCCGCGCTGAAGAGGACAAACCTCCCGGCGCGGGGCATTTTACTTGCATACGGTTGCAACAAAATTCTAGTTGGCTGCAACATTCAGCGCAATACAAACTTTGTAGTCACGAAAAAGTGAGTGTTCATGCGGGTTTTCAGGCCAAAACATACAATGTCTACTCAAGCCCTATATAAAGACCCTTATTAGAAGAAAATAAGAATACACACACGCGAGGGCACGTTTGATGCCCGCCCGCGTAGGGTTTATAGGAATTTCTGTATGCTTTGTTTCAGGTATGCAGCGTTCAAGTCGTAACGTTTTAGGCCCCAGGTTTGTGATACGATAACACCAGATTACACCACGCGCCCGGTGTACAAGCGGCGCAGAGGGCACCGCGACCGGCAGCGCGAAACATCTGCTGTACGCCCTCCGGGAGGTAAAACCATGAAACGTGAGGATTTGAGAGCCATCGAGGGCCTGACCGAGGAGCAGATCAACGAGATCATGCGCCTGCACGGGCAGGACGCAGCCACCTACCAGGCCACTGTACAGGGCCTGCAGGCGCAGCTGGCCACCGCTCAGCAGGGGCTGGCCGCCTTTGAGGGCGTGGATGTCAACGACCTGCGCAGTCAGATCACCAACCTGACGAACCAGCTGAACACCCAGGCTGCCGAGTACGCATTCAACAACGTGCTGCGCAGCGCTGCCCGGGAGGCAGGCGCTCTGGACGAGGCGGACGTGATCCAGCTGCTGCCGGACAGAGCTACACTGCGTGAGAGCAAGAATCAGGCGGAGGATGTCAAACAGGCATTCGCTGATCTCAAATCCCGCAAGCCGTACCTCTTCCAGCAGGACTCCCCCGCCCCGCAGGATGGCGGCTCCGAACCGCAGCCGGGCAACGAGCCCCAGGGCAACCCGATCATCGTCCCGAAGCCCCGCAGCCAGGGTGGCAGTGCACAGCCCACCCTGCAGGAGTTTCTCCAGATGACCGGTGCCGAGCGCATGGCCCTGCGCACCCGTAACCCGGCACTTTTCCAGCAGCTCTCCACACTGGTGAGGGCTGCACGACACTAACGAGGTAATGAGATATGCCTATCACCGGCACTTTTGGCGGCTTCCCGTTTGACCCCGAGGTCTATCAGGGCTTCGTAGATCAGGAGGCCACCTTCTCCGATTCCATCCTTGCATCCGGCATTCTGGCCAACGACCAGAGCATGGCCTCCGCCCTGGACAACGGCGGCGTGCAGGGTACCATCCGCTTTTACAATCCCCTCGACCCCGATCAGGACGCTCCTCTGGTGCGCGACGGCGTGGCCGACAACGTGCCCACCGAGATCTCCGGCGGCAAGCAGAGCTGGATTCGTATCGACCGCATGAAGGCCTGGAAAGCCACCGAGCTGACCCGTGAGCTGACCGCGGCTGATCCTATGGCTGCTGTGGCCCGCAACACTGGCCGCTACTGGCGCATGTACAAGCAGGGCCTGCTGGTCAAGCTGGTCAACGCCGCCCTGGGCGCTACCGGCCTGGAGAGCCACTCTCTGACCGTCAAGACTGGCGGCGTGACCGCGAACCAGCTGATCGACGTGCAGCAAAGCGCCCTGGGCGATTTCTCCGGAAAGTTCGGCCTGCTGGTGGTGCACTCCAAGATCATGGCCGAGTATAAGAAGCTGGGCCTGCTGAACTACAACAAGTACACCATCACCAACGTGCTCCAGAAGGAAGTCAGCCTGCCTACCATCAACGGCCTGGTCGTCATCGAGAACGACCGCGGCACCGATGACGGCACCAACTACAACACCTTCCTGCTGGGCCAGGGCTCCGTTCTGACCGCAAACCCCAAGGTCATCTCCCCGGATACCACCGAGTACGATGCAGCCAAGGCAGGCGGTACGGACATCCTGTACAACAACCGTGCCTTCATCCTGCACCCCAACGGTCTGAGCTTCGACGCGGATAATATCACCAAGGAGACCCCCACCGACGCAGAGTTCACCACTTCCGCCAACTGGAAGCTGAAGTTTGACCACAAGAACGTCCGCATGGGTAAGATCACCATTCCCAAGGCGAACTTTGCCGAGGCGTAACCTATGGACAGCTGGCTGACCTACTCTGATTTCAAGGAGAAGTACCCAGACAGCAGTCTGACTGAGCCGCAGTTCACGCCAATGGCTGCCGACGCGGCGCTCTTCATCGAGAACGCTACACGTTGGTGCGCCAGTATCGCAGCTGAGCCGGAGCAGACAGAACTTCTGGCCCTGTGCCAGGCCCGGCTGGTGGCCCTCTCGGAAGAGGTCAGCGCCAGCTGGGACGGTGTGACCAGCGTCAGCAACCACGGGTACACTGAGAGCTATGCGTCCTGGATGGATGTGCAATCCTACCTCGGCGCACGGCAGCAGCAGATCGTGGATCAGACCCTGAGCGCTCCGGTTACTCGCTGGATGCTGTACCAGGGCGGGTGGTACACGCCGCCCCGCAGACGCTGAAGGGAGGCCGACCGATGCGAAAACCTCTCGGCGCAGACCAGACTGTCACCATCACCCACATCATCCGCAAGGGCACTGCGAGCGAGAGCTACACCACAGTACTGTCCGGTGTCAGCTGTCGTGAAGTCAGCAGCGCTCACGTAGAAACCCCCGGCTTTGCCCGGCAGGAGCAGACTTCGTTCTGCATCTTCCCCGGCCACACCACAGCAGCCCCCTCCGGGGCTGCTGAGAGCCCCAGCCCGGCGGGCAGCACGTTCCTCGCCCCCGCGGCATTCAAGGCCGCAGAGGCCGCGCTCCGGGGCCGTCGGTGGACAGTAGCGCTAGAGGACAAGGTGCTTCTGCCAAGCGGGCGCACCGGGACGGTAACGTGCATCCAGGACAACCGCAGCGGACGCTGCCCTCACTGGTATGTGGAGGTGAGCTGATGGCCAACCCTCTGCTGAAGATCAACCAGCCCGCAGATGTCAAGCTGGGGCAGAAGGGCAACCTGAACCTCGGCATCTGCTGGAAAGCAGACCTCGCCGGGCAGTACACAGAAGCCTTTGAACGCCTCCAGAAAGAGGCCGATGGTGAGTTTGTCCGGCTGGTAAAACCGTACATCCCCCTGCGCACCGGCGCTCTGGCAGGCAGCACGAACGATCACACAGTTCTCGGCAGTGGGCAGATCGTGCAGGCCACGCCCTACGCCGCCGCTCAGTACTACCGGCTGCCCTGTGGCCGGGGCGTGCGGGAGGACGGACGAGGCCCCCACTGGGGCGAACGCTGCGTCAATGACCACGGGCAGGAGTTCATCTCCTTTGTCAAGGCCAGAGCGCAGAAGGAGCTGAAATGAACGAAACCAAGACCCCCGACATTCAGGCCATGCTGGAATGGCTGGCCTCCTGCCCGCTTGCCGCTTCTCTGAACGACGGCGATGTGGCGTTCTCCATCGACTATCTGGGCGCAGAGCCCTGTCAGTTCTCCCTGGAGAGCACCCCGACCGCGCCGATTCTGGAGCAGTACATCAGGGGCAGCTTGAGGGCCAAGAACTACGTCTTGGCTTCTCGGATGAGCTACACCCAGAACGTGGTGGAGCAGGCCGCGAACAGCTCCTTCTGGGACGACTTTGCCGACTGGGTGGAGACGCAGACCTCCGCGCAGAACCTGCCCAAGCTGGCAGGCGATAAAAAGGCAGAGGCTGTGGTGTGCCTTTCCCCGGGGTACATCCTGAACCAGGATGCCAACACCTGCCGATTCCAAATCCAGCTTCAACTTCAATACTATCAGGAAGGGAGATAACCCTATGACTGTTTCCGAAACCCTGACCGCGCTCAAGACCAAGAAGGGCATCGTGCCCAGCGCGGACTACACCGGCACCGAAAAGGCCGATGATTTCATCTTTGCGATCCAGACCGATGCCTCCACCCAGACCAAGGAGAGCGACTGGATCGTGTTTGCAGAGCGTGTCAAGGAGCACTCCGGTGCACTGAACGCTTCCACTGAGGACACGCCCTATATCCGCGCAGGCACTGTCACCGAGAAGGGCGAGACCCAGCGCACCTTCTCCCTGAACGGCAACCGCTGCGTGGGCGACCCCGCGCAGGATTTCCTGCTCTCCCACAAGGTCAAGTTCGGCTCCGGCACTGATGTGGTGTTCCCTTATATCTACTTCAGCGCAAAGACCGGCAAGGGCGAGAAAGGCGAGGCCGCCTTTATTGTCACTGCCGATTCCAGCGGCTCCGCCAGCAACTCCGCAGGTTTTGCCTGCGACGTAAAGGGCGTAGGTGTTCCGGCTGAGTTCAACTACCTGACCGTAGCCGCAGCAGGCTAACCCCCGATTTTCAATGATTCATACAGCCCTCGTTCCCGGTGAACGGGGGCCCTTTTTGTAACAGGAGGACTTCTATGATCATCAACGGCATCGAGTTTGATTTTTCCACCCTGAACGCCAACGACGTGGATCGGATGCTGGCTGCACAGACCCGGCAGCAGGAACATGCTCGGACGGAGGGCAGCCGCTACACCCCCGAGAATGATTACCCTGCCTGGCTGCGCTTCCAGTGCCGCATCTTTATGGACTATCTGGATGAGGTTCTGGGCGAGGGTGCTTCTGAGAAGCTGGGGCTGGACGGCAGCAACTTCAATGCCTGCCTGACGGTCAGCAAGGCCTTTGCCGAGGCCATGGCCGCAGAAAAGGCCAGTGCCAGCGCGCTGATCCACCCCACCGAGGAGCGGGCGCAGGCTTCGGCAGCACAGGCCATCCCTGCCCCCATGAACCGTGAGCAGCGCCGGGCCGCAGGTGTGCACAAGCATACCTTCTGCGTCGAATCGACGGGTGAGCTTACCCATCAGCTGCTGACCCCCGGCGCACACACCCACAAGCGTGAGCGCTATTATCAGAATCCCTACGAGGTCAACACTCCCGATGATGCCAAGGAAGCGCAGGCCGCTGTCGAGGCCCTGAAGGACGATCCCGAAGCCATGCGTCAGCTGGCCGAAGCGGCCCGGAAGATTGCCGCAGAACGCCATGTCTGACCTGCTGACGGACACCCTGCCCACCGAGTGGGAGGGCCGCGCCATTAACTGGGACTTCCGGCCCATGATCTGGCTGCTGATCCGCACCCGCCGTGCCAAGACTGACGAGGACAGCGCCCGGATGATTTGTGAAGCCGTTCAGCGGTTCTTTGTAGAGCCGGTGCCCGGGGTGCAGTACCAGGAAGCCTTTGAATCTCTGGTGCGCTTCTGCCAGGGCGGCGGCCCCGAGGGCGAGGAGCGCACCGGGACTGGCAGCAGCAGCGACCCACAGGACGAGCCTGTGCTGGACTACCGGTGCGACTCTGACTACATCGTGGGGGCCTTTCAGCAGGCCTACGGCATCGACCTGACCGCCGACAAGGTGCACTGGTGGCGCTTCAAAGCACTGCTGCACGCCCTGCCGCCGGAAACGCCGCTGGGCAAGATCGTGGAGATCCGGGGGAAGGACACCTCCGGCATGGACAGGGCCGACCGGGACTACTACGAGACCCTGAAAGAGCGCTTTGCCCTGCCGGGTGGGCTGAAGGGGGTGAAGCGGAACGAAACCCTGCAAGAGCACGAGGACGCTTTCCTCGACCGCTTCGGCTGATTCCCGCGCCCCGGTGCCCTGCCCCTTCTGCGGCAGAGCGCTGCCAGTGTGGGCGGCTCCCGAGGCCTACGCCCACGGTCTGTGGGTAAAATGCAAAAACCCCGCATGTAAGCGGGAGGTAGAAATCAAGTTATAGCAGCCTGTGCCCCTGTGCCCGCGCTCCGAATGAGAGGTGGACACAGTGGCAGATTACAGTATTACCGGCGATACCCGGCTGGACGCAAGCGGCTTCAATAAGGGCCTGAGCGCGATGTCGATAGCCGCAGGCAATTTGATCTCCGGGCTGACGCAAGCTGCCACCGGAAAACTGACAGAGCTGGCAAAAACTTCTGTCGGTGTCGGCATGAGCTTCCAGTCCTCGATGTCCCAGGTGGCTGCCACCATGGGCGTGGGTGTGGATCAGATCCAGAGCCTGACGGACAAGGCCAAGGAGATGGGCAGCACTACAGCGTTCACTGCTACACAGGCAGCGGACGCTCTGAACTATCTGGCGCTTGCCGGCTACGATGCCAACAAGGCTGCTGAGGTGCTGCCTAGCGTCCTGAACCTGGCCGCAGCGGGCGGCATGGATCTGGCCTATGCGTCCGATCTGGTCACCGATGCTATGGCCTCGCTGAACCTCGAGGCCAACAAGCAGAATGTGGACGAGTTCGGCAACAAGCTGGCTAAAGCGGCCAGCAAGGCGAATGCAAACGTCAGTCAGCTGGGCGAAGCCATCCTGACGGTGGGCGGCACCGCCGCGAACCTGAAGGGTGGAACCACCGAGCTCACCACCGCCCTGGGCCTGCTGGCAAACGTCGGCATCAAGGGCGCAGAGGGCGGCACACACCTGCGCAATATCATTCTGTCCCTGCAGTCCCCCACCAAGGATGCCCGGGAGGTCATGGAGCAGCTGGGGCTGGAAGTATATGATACCCAAGGCAATATGCGTCAGCTGGACGACATCCTCACTGACCTGAACACAGTCATGGCGGGGATGACACAGGGGCAGAAGGACAGCGTCATCAACGCGCTGTTCAACAAGACCGACCTCGCAGCCGTCAACGGCTTGTTGGCGGCGCAGGGTGAGCAGTGGGAGTCACTGGCCCAGCAGATCGACGCAGCGGGCGAGGCAGCCGGTGACTCCGGCGCTATGGCCCAGATGGCAGAGACACAGCTGGACAACCTGCAGGGCTCCGTCACCATCATGCAGAGCGCCCTGGAGGGCCTGCAGCTGGGTATCTACGACTATCTGGAGCCCAGCCTGAACGATGCAGCCAAGTGGGGTTCCGAATGCTTCTCTACCCTGACAAAGGCCCTGTCTGAGGGTGGCCCCGAGGCGATGCTCCAGGCAGCGGGTCAGATCATCTCCGATCTGGCCGCCAGCGTGACCGCGCAGCTGCCGGGGCTGGTAACCTCCGGTACCGAGATCATCGTTCAGCTTGCAGAGGATATCGTAGCAGCTACACCGCAGCTGCTCTCGTCCGGCGCTGAGATCATCGGCGCTCTGGTGCAGGCGCTGGGCGTTGCCCTGCCTCAGCTGGTGAGCACCGGCATCCAGATGATCTCTCAGCTGAGCGCGGGCCTGGCCTCCGGTATCCCCGAGTTTCTGGCCAAGGCGCTCCCCCTTGTCGCTGATTTTGCCAGCGGCCTGCGGGAGAATATCGGCCAGATCATAGACGCAGGCATCGAGCTCATTCTGAGCCTGATGCAGGGCCTGATGGATGGGCTGCCTACCCTGATCGAGTATCTGCCCGGTATCGTTTCGGATATCGCGGGCATCATCAATGACAACACCCCGAAGATTCTCGAGGCCGGTATCCAGTTGATCCTCATGCTGGGCAAGGGGCTACTTCAGGCAGTGCCTACCCTCGTGGCCAATATCCCCCAGATCTGCAAGGCCATCTTTGACGTGTTCACCGCCTTCCGGTGGCTGGACATCGGCTCACAGATCGTAGAGGGCCTGTGGAAGGGCTTGACCGGCGGCTGGGCGACCCTGGTGAAGAAAGTCGGTGGTCTGGCCCAGCAGCTGCCCGACATCGTCAAGCGGGTTCTGGGCATCCACTCCCCCTCCAAGGTTTTTGACGAGATCGGCGTGAACACCTGCAAAGGCCTGGCTCAGGGTCTGAGCAAGGGCACCGCCCGGGTGAAGAACGCAGCCAAGACTGTGGTCGCTTCCGTCACAGACACCGCTACACAGATTGTGGACGGCGTAACCACCGTGACCGAGACCGTCACCGAAACCATGGCGAACGGCTCCACCCAGCAGAAACAGATTATCACGGAGACCTCGCAGCAGATCATCGACGGTGTGGCCAAGACCGTAAAAACGGTCACGGAACGCGCCGCCGATGGCTCTGAATCTGTCAAGCGCAGCATCGAAGCCGTCCGTGACGTAGTTTCTACGGTCACCGCGACCCAGACGGCCCTCGTGGACGGGGCCAAGGTCACCACCCAGACCACCACCGAGACGCTGGCAGACGGCAGCGAGCAGGTCAAGCGGGTCATCACCAGCACCGGCACTGAGGTCATCGAGGGCGTGCAGCACACGGTCAAGACCGTGACCACCATCGCCGCCGACGGCACACAGACTGTGGCAAAAACCATCGAGGATGCCGGGCCCCAGTACGGCAGCATGGGTGAGCTGCTCACCGAGCAGTTCCGCACCAAGCTCACCGAGGGCTGGGCGCAGATTCAGTCTGACATCCAGACGGACGCGCTGGGGGCCATCGAGACGCTGGCAACGGCCCTCAAGGATGGCGACCTCGAGAGCCTGGGCCTGTGGGCCGCTTCCTACTTCTGGCAGGCCTGCACCAAGGAGCAGCAGACCCAGATCAACAGCATCGCTCTGGGGGCCCTGAACCAGCTGGGCAGCGCCCTTTCCGGCGTGTTCGGGAACCTGAGCCAACTGGCCATGGGGCTGGTAGCGCAGTTCGTGCCCGCCGCAGCCAGCGCCACCACGGGCCAGATTGCCCTGAACACCGCCATGGACGCAAACCCCATCCTCTTTGTCATCTCCCTCATCGGGATGCTGGTGGGTGCCCTGCTGAACTTCTCCGGCAAAAACAAGGATGTGGCCAACGCTTTCCAGAATGTCTGGGCGGGCGTTGAGGACTTTATGAGCTACATCTTCGAGGGCCTGATGCGCATTGTGGCGGCGGGCATCGAGGGCTTTGTCATCCTCATCAACGGCCTGATCGCGGCCTATAACAGTGTCGCGTGGCTCTATGGCGGCACCATAGACTACATCAGCAACCCCGCCTGGGACTACGCCGACAAGATCGCTGCCGACCGCAAGGCCCGGCAGGAGGCGCGGAAAAAGCAGCAGGAAGCTGCCAACAACCCCAGCAGCTCCGGCACCTCTACCAAATCCCAGAAGGTCATCGAGAGCATGACCGACACCAGCAAGACCACCAGAGCAGACGGCAGCACCGTGACCACCAAAGTGCTCACCGAGAAGCTGCAGGATGAGACCGGCAAGATCACCCAGCGGGTGACCAAGACCGTCACCGAGGCGGGCACCAAGCTGGTGGACGGCGTGGAGCGCTCTTACAAGACCGTGACTACCTATGTGGACGGCATCCAGACCAAGGTGGAGCGTAGTCTGGATGACATCGTCCAGACCACCACAGGCACAAAGCCCGGTTCCACCACACCGACGGCCCCCACCCCGGACAAAGACCTGACCGACGCTGTGGAGGCCAACACCGAGGCCCTGCTGGCCGCAAACAGCAAGTTGGCCGAGATGGTGCGGCAGGCCAATTCTCTGGTGCTGTCGGACAACATGGCCATCAGCCGGTCTGTGGCCGCTTCCAGCACAGGTGGCCGCAGCCGCCAACCAGTACCACCGGGAGGGTGACACCACGGTCAACCAGTATATCTACTCCAAGGCCCAGACGGCGGCAGACCTCCAGCGGGAAGCACGCTGGGAAGCCGACCGGGCCAAGGCCCAGAAACGATGAAAGGAGGGCTCCACAATGCCATTCAGAAAAGACCATTTGCAGCTGGTCACGGATGCCGGGGCCACTCTCGACATCGGGTGGGACTACGGCACGCCCTACTCCCTCGACCCCATCAACGGCGTGGACGTGGACGTGCAGACCGCTCAGGGCGTGAACCAGGTGGGCGTGAGCGTGGAGCGCCAGAGCGTGGCCGGGGTGAGCCGTGAACTCATCATCCACTGCCACAGCCCCCACGGCGACGCAGATGCCTCCCTGCTGCTGGAAAAGCTGCCCTACTTCACCAGCGGCACAATGTACTTCGAGGATAAATACTTCTGCCGTTTCGTGCTTTCCAAGACCCCCTACACAAAGAGCATCCACCCCTACCCGGTGTTGGCCTTCATGCTCTTCTGCCCGAAACCCTTCTGGTACGACCTGACTGCCCAGAGCTTCTGCATCAACGGCTTTGTGCCCAGCTTCAGGCTGCCCATCAATTACAGCACGCCCCATCGGTTCGGCGTGCGCACCTCCATCGGCTGGCTGAATGCCTATAACCCCGGGGCGCTGGCGGTGCCCTTCACGGCCACCCTCAAGAGCGACGGTGCGGTGGTCAACCCGTGCGTGCTGAACATCATCACGGGCCAGAGCATCCGCATCCTGACCACCCTGACCCCGGGGCAGGTCATCGAGATCTACCGCACCACCACCGACAAGCTGGCCGTCAAGCGGACAGAGGACGGCACGGAGGAGAACATTTTTGCCCTGCTGGACGAGGACAGCGACCTGCTGGAGCTGGCCCCGGGCGACAACCTGCTCAAGGCTACCGCCGACAGCGGCGAGACCAGCCTGCAGGTGACGGTGCGCTTTTATCCCATGGTTTCGGGCATTCTGCCGGAGGTGATCTCGTGACACTGGACGTTTTGGATGAACTGACCCTCGCCCGGCTGGGCCGGGTGGAGGTGTGGGTAAGCCTTTACTGGGACGAACCCTACAACACCGAGGGCGAGTTCACGCTGGAGGTGCGCCCCACCGAGGAGAACCTCGCTCTTCTCCGGGAGGGCCGCTGGCTGCGCCGCAGTGACAGCGATGTGCCCATGCGCATTTGCCACCGGAGCAACGAGAACACCGACAGCAACTTAGTGGTCACCGGCTTCCCGGGGACGTGGATCTTCACAAAGCGAGCCGGTACCGCCATCGTGAAGAACGAGAACGCCGAAGCCGCCATGCGCAGACTGGTCAGCGCAATGCAGCCATGGCCAAAGCTGGAGCTGGGTGCTGCTGTGGGCTTCGACACCACCTACACTGCACAGACCTCCGGCGGCAGTATCATGGACTACCAGATGACCATCGGCGCGGCCTGCGACCTGGGCTTCCGGGTGCGGCTGGCAGGCAAGAACGCAGACAAGAAGCTGCTGTTCGAGGTCTACCGGCCCACCGCTGACCCAAGCAACAAGTTCAGCACAAAGTGGGGCAACCTGCAGCAGGCCGCGTGGGCCTTCGGGGATTCCGACTACGCCAACGTCGCCATCGTGCAGGGCGCAGGCGAGGGCGAGAACCGGGCCACCGTGACCGTGGGCCTGACGGATGCCACCGGTGCAGACCGGCGGGAGCTGTATGTGGATGCCCGGGACGTGCAGCCGGACGAGGAAAAGGGCGAGACCACCAAAAGCCAGGCCTACCTCGAGCGGCTCATGGCCCGGGGTACGAATAAACTGCTGGAACAGCTCCGCACCGGTTCCATTGAGTTGACCATCGATGCCGAGGGGCTCTCCCCTGGTGACGTGGCCTTTTGCACCATCCCGGAACTGGGCTACAAGGCCACCGTCCGGGTGGCCGATGTCATCACCCAAAGTCAGAGCGACAGTACCACCCGCACCGTGCGGCTGGGTACGCCGGTCTGGCGCAAGCTGTAAGGAGATGATCTTTTGAGCAAAATCGTTTTATATCCCGCCAACGGCTACGACTTCGATGCCGCAGACGTGGCGGCCTACCTTGCGGGCCTCACCTCGGGCGTGTTCAGCTCCGCTGAGGACTTCCCGGTAACAGCCGCAGGCGGGCTGAAGGTCACCGTGGGGGCGGGCCGTGGCTGGGTGCACCCCAGCCGCTTCACCGGCTACTCCATCACCAAGCGGGAGGCCGACACCCTGGCCATGCCGCTGGCCGACCCGTCTCTCCCCCGCATCGACCGCATCGTCATGCGCTATGATGCCGGTGCCAGAGCCGCCAGCCTGCAGGTGCTGCAGGGCACGGCATCCAGCACACCCACGGCCCCCGCCATCTCCCGCACCGAGCTGATCTACGACCTCTGCCTTGCCGAGATCACCCGCCCGGCAGGCTCCACCAGCATCACCACGGGCCAGATCGCTGACACCCGGCTGGACGAGGCGCTCTGCGGCATCGTGCGGGACAGTGTGACCGGCATCCCCACCGACGAGCTGCTGGCCGCTGCCAAGGAGCGCATCAACGCACTGGAGGAGACGGCCAGCGCCGCCGCCAAAGAGGCCGCCGCCAGTAAGACCGCAGCGGCACAGTCGGAGGCCAACGCCGAGACGTACAAAGAGGCCGCTGCCACGTCGGAAAGCAACGCCGCGGCCAGCGCCGCCGCCTCGGCCAGTTCCGCTGCCGCAGCCGCCCGGAGCGAGAGCGCCGCTGCGGGAAGTGCTTCCACCGCCGCCACCAAGGCCGGGGAGGCAGAGAAGAGCAAGACGGCAGCGGCTACCTCTGCTACCAATGCAAAAGCCAGTGAGGAAGCATCCAAGAACTGGGCGGAGGAAGCTAAAAAGGCGGCAAACACCGACACGACCGTCTCCATCAAAGGGGCCCCCGCCGATGCTGCGGCGACCCGGGCGTTGATCGAAGAATCCCTTGCCGCTCAGCGTGCGGAGGATTACGCCAGAATCAAATTCTGGGCCAGCAACGACCCCACCAGCCCGGCAAGCTTTATCGGCGGCACATGGGAGCGCGTCGAAGGTGAGTTTATCATGGGCGCTTCCAGTGCCTACCCTGTGGGCACCACCGGCGGCAGCGCCACCCACACCCAGACTGTGGCCGAGATGCCCAGCCATAACCATAGCGGTTCTACTGGAAGTGCAGGCTCCCACAGCCATAGCGCATGGACTGGTGGAGCAGGTGGGCATAGTCATACAGTGAGTGCAGCAACGGCAACTAACATGGCAGCATTTCCGGGTGGCACGGGCACCAGTGAGAATGGACAAACCGCGAAAAGCAGTTCCCCGACCACCTCTTGGGTGGGCGACCATACCCACGGCGTTGGTATGAACGAAGCCGGTGCACACACCCATACCGTAAGCATTGGCAACACCGGCAGCGGGCAGGCAATGAGCATCCTGAACCCCTACTATGCCCTGTACATCTGGGTGCGGGTGGATGATGCCGCGTGAAAGGAGTAACCATGAAAATCATTGATGAAAACGGTGCAGTGCTGACCACTGAGCCGGATCTGGAAGCGGGCTATCTGGTGGAAGATGTGGAGGTTATCCACCATGATGCCGTAGAGGGCACAGCTCCGCAGTGGCACAGAGAGATTGCCAAACTGCCGGACGGCACCCCTGCTATCTACTACCGCGACGGCGTAGAAGTTGGCCGGGACACCGTGAAGGTCATCGACGTGCCCGGCGTTGACCCTCAGCCCGCCTGGGATGAGGAAGTGCCGATGATGCGGTACATCCGCTACACCGCAGAGGAACTGGCCCAGCGGAAAGCCCAGGAAGAAACCGCCCGGAAGCGGCAGGAAACGCTGGACAAGCTGCCGGAGACGCTGGAAGCCCTGCAAGCCGCCCAGGCAGATGCGGATGCGCTGAACGTTGACCAGGCCTACCGGCTGACGCTGCTGGAGCTGGGGATCACGGAGTAAGCCCCTCTACTAAGAGAGTGATAATAATTTTAGATGGGGCACTGCCCCGGAAAGGACAAACCTATGTTGTACCGTACCTGTAAACGCATGATCGAACGCGGCAATCTGGAGGGCATGAGCACCAAGCTGGACGTGTTCTATGCCGCTGGCAAGCTGACCGATGACGAGTACAAGGAGCTGACCGAGCTGCTGGCCGAGAAGGAGGCGCAGAGCAATGCCAAGAACAATTCTTGACGTTTCCCGCTGGCAAGGCAGTATCAACTGGGACAAGGTCAAGGCAAGCGGCCTTGTCTCCGGCGTGATGATCCGGGCCATGGGCAACAGCAAAGAGGGAAAACCCAGCAAGCCCTACATCGACCCCTACTTTGCCCGCAACTACGCCGAGTGCCAGCGCCTGGGCATCCCGGTGGGTGTGTATGGCTATTTCAAGGCCACCACCAAGGCACAGGCCGACAAGGAGCTGGCCCTGTTCAAGCAGGCGCTGGGCGGCAAGACGTTCCAGCTCCCGGTGGCTGTGGACATCGAGGACAAGCTGCAGGCGGCTCTGAGCAAGTCCGCTCTGACCGACATCGTGGCCCACTGCCTGAGCGTGGTGGAAAGCTGGGGCGTGTACGCCATGCTCTACACCGGCCTGAACTTCGGGCAGAACAACCTTTACATGGGCGGCGCGGCCCTCAAGCCCTACGACGTATGGCTGGCGGCCTACCGCACCAAGAAGCCCTCCCCCGGCTGGCCCTTCGGGATGTGGCAGTACACCAGCAGCGGAAAGATTCCCGGCATTGCCAAGGGCGCAGACCTCAGCGTGGCCTACAAGGACTACGCCTCCATCATCCAGCGGGCCGGGCTGACGAAAGTGAGAGGAGCATAAGTGATGAGCAAGAAGCTTTTTATCAGCCAGCCTATGAACGGCCTATCGGACGAGCAGGTGCTGCAGGAGCGTGCCGCAGTGATCGGGAAGGCAAAGGCCGTGTTTGGTGACGATGCGGTTCCTCTGGAAACGTTCTTTGAGGACTTTGGCCCCGATGCGAAGCCGCTGGATTATCTGGCACGCAGCATCGAGTTTCTGGCTAAGGCTGACGTGGCGGTTTTCGCCCCGGGCTGGGAGTACGCACGCGGCTGCCGCATTGAGCGGCAGTGCGCCGAGGAATACGGTATTCCGGTAATGGAGGTGTGAGACCGATGGCAAGTTATCTGATTTCAGATGCACCATACGCACCCTGGCTCTCAGAGGTTCTAGCTACACTGGAAGAGCACAAAATCGACCGCATCACCGTAGCAGCGCCTCTGGCAGACGGTGAGGTGTTCACGGGGTACTACAATATGAATACCCAAGACAAGGCCCTGCTGGCATCCAATATCCAAGCAGATGCCGTTCTGGATGCGGTGTGTCACAACGGACAGCGCATCCGGCAGGCGTGGGAAGATGATGACGAGGGGTGAGACCGATGTGGCAGTTTATCACGGAGTATTGGGCCGGGTGGCTCTGTGCTCTGATCGGCGGCGCGATCCTTGCCGCCATCCCCAAAATCAAGGCCCTGTGGGACGCGGTGCTGGCCC
>OCHG01000654.1_pt1 | contig 29907 bp, 24 predicted proteins | sample 1538801 | NCBI WGS metagenome assembly OCHG01 (sample SAMN04571727, study PRJEB22368) | human gut metagenome | biome: human gut; material: stool | host: Homo sapiens | place: Luxembourg | collected 2012-09-20 | reverse complement strand
TGATGCCCTTGAAGCCTTCCTTGCCGGTGAGCTTCTTGACCATTTCCTGCACGGCCGGGACACGGCTGGAGCCGCCGACGAGCAGGACCTTCGTCAGGTCGGATGCGCTGATGCCGGCGTCGCTCATGGCCTGGCGCACCGGGCCTGCAGTCTTTTCGACGAGGTGGGCGGTCAGCTCATTGAACTTGGCGCGCGTGAGCGTCACGTCGAGGTGCTTCGGGCCGGTGGCGTCTGCCGTGATGTACGGCAGGTTGATGTTCGTGCTCGTCACGCCGGACAGCTCGATCTTCGCCTTCTCGGCAGCTTCCTTCAGGCGCTGCATGGCCACGCGGTCGCCCGAGAGGTCGATGCCTTCGCTCTTCTTGAACTCCTGCACGAGGTAGTTGGTGATGCACTGGTCAAAGTCATCGCCGCCGAGGCGGTTGTTGCCGGCCGTGGCCAGCACTTCGATGACGCCGTCGCCGATCTCCAGCACGGAGACATCGAACGTGCCGCCGCCGAGGTCGTAGACCATGATCTTCTGGTCGGTCTCCTTATCGAGGCCGTAGGCCAGCGCGGCCGCCGTCGGCTCGTTGATGATACGCTTGACGTCGAGGCCGGCGATCTTGCCAGCGTCCTTCGTCGCCTGGCGCTGCGCGTCGGTGAAGTAGGCCGGCACGGTGATGACGGCTTCGGTCACGGGCTCGCCAAGGTAAGCTTCTGCGTCAGCCTTCAGCTTCTGCAGGATCATGGCGCTGATCTCCTGCGGGGTGTACTTCTTGCCGTCGATCTCTACTTTATAATCCGAGCCCATCTCGCGCTTGATCGAGCTGATCGTGCGGTCCGGGTTCGTGACGGCCTGACGCTTTGCCACCTGGCCGACCATACGCTCGCCGGTCTTGGAGAACGCGACGACGGACGGGGTGGTGCGATGACCTTCCGCGTTGGGGATAACGGTCGCTTCGCCGCCCTCCATGACGGAGACGCAGCTATTGGTAGTGCCAAGGTCGATACCGATAATTTTACTCATAATGATTTCCTCCTGTATTGAAAGCAGATTGTGTATACGAATTTATATGGGATCAGTTTGCGACTTTCACGACGGAATACCGCAGCACGCGGTCGCCGATGCAAAAGCCCTTTTCAAACTCCTCCACGACAACGCCCTCGCCGTAAGCATCATCCTCGATGTGCATGACGGCGTTGTGGCGGTTGGCGTCAAATGGTTGGCCGACGGCTTCGATCGCCGTCACACCGAGCTGATTGAGCGCGGTGTTGTACTGGTTCATGATCCCCTCAAGGCCCTTGCGGGCGGGATCGTCTGCCGGGGTCTGCGCCAGAGCGCGGGACAGACTGTCGTACACCGGCAGGAACTTTTTGAGCGTGTCGCAGCGGACGTCCGCGTAGATCGCTTCGCGCTCGCGGGTGCTGCGGCGGCGGTAGTTGTCATATTCGGCGAGCAGGCGGAGGTACTTGTCCTTCTCCGCCGCGAGATCGGCTTCGATCTCTTTTTTCGTCTCTTTCTTTTCTTTGGGTTCTTTTTCTTTTTTGGCTTCCTTCTTGTCGGCCTTCTTGACCGGGGCCTCTTCGGTCTCTTCGGTCTTGGCGGCCGTGTCGGCCTTTACGTCTTCAGCGGCCGGAGCCGTTTCCGGCGCCGTCTGCTTCGGGTCGTTCGTTTTCGTGCTCATCTGTATCGTCTCCCTTAATGATCAGCTTGTTATCCAGCCCGGGGGGCGGAAGCGTGCCGCCGCCGAGCAGCTTGGAAAGGCCGGCCGCAATGAAGCTGAGCTTCGCGGCGACCTTGGAATAGTCCATGCGCGTCGGGCCGACCACACCGATCAGACCGCGCATATTTTCGCCCGCGTCATACGTTGCGAGCACGACGCTGCTGTCGCGCAGCTCCTCGGCCACATTTTCCGGGCCGATGAGCACGCGCACCTCGTTGTCGCCACTGAGCTGTTCCATCGGGATGTCGAGCAGGTTGCTGCCGTCGGACAGGTAGCTCATGAGGCGGTGCGCCTTGTCAGGGTCGCGGAACTCCGGCTGGTGCAGCAGCTGCGACTCGCCGACGAGGTACGTCTGCGCGGCGCCCGCGCCCGTGAGCACCTCGATGGCGAAGGCTGCGATCACGGCCGTGATGCCGAGGTTGTCCTGCGCGGCGCGCTCCGCCGAGCGGATCAGCACCGGGGTGATGTCGCTCTCGCGGATGCCGGTGAAGTGGGCGTTGAAGACGGTGGCCAGCTTCTGAATCATGCTCTGCTCGGCCGAGACCGGCAGGTGCACGAGCTTGTTTTTCACCGTGTCGTCGCTCAGGAGCAGCACGATGATGAAGCTGTTCGCGTCGAGATAAATGAGGTCGAAGCGGCGGATCGTCACGCCGGCGCTCGTCGTGAGCGTCACGGCGGGGTAGTTCGTCAGCTGCGAGGCGAGACGCCTCGCGTCCGTCATGAGCTCGCCGCGCTGGTGGCGGCCCGTCAGGCTCTGCGTGATGGCCTGCGTCTCTTCGGCGGTGAGGTCCTTGTGCTCCATGAGCTCGTTGACGTACATCCGGTAGCCGAGCGGGGTGGGCACGCGGCCCGCCGACGTGTGCGGCTGCTCGAGATAGCCCATGGCGACCAGCTCCGCCAGCTCGTTGCGGATCGTGGCCGAGGAACAGCCGAGGTCCGCGCTCGCGGCGATGGCCTTTGAGCCGACCGGCTCCGCCGTGCGGATGTATTCCTCGATGACCGCGGCAAGTATTTTCTTTTTGCGGCTGCTGATGTCCATGATCTCCTCCGCTGGCACTCGGAGCTGCCGACTGTTGGCACTCCTGACCTTCGAGTGCTAATTTACACCCGGCCGGTCGGAAAGTCAAGGCCTTTTCCTATATTATTGATAGATTGTTCATAATTATTTTTCCGGCCGTTTCGGGGCGGGGAAATGGGCGGTTTTGCGGCGGCAAAACCGGGCGCGGGACGGCATCAACGCACCGTCGGCGGCGCAGAGATTTTTGGGCAGACCGGATCGCTTTCTCTGCAGGAAGGTCTGGACGCACAGAAAAAATCCGGGCGCGGCGGGTCAGCCCGCCGCGCCCGGAGGGCGCTGTTCTATCCGGACTCAGTTCAGGAAATCGCGCAGCTTCTTGCTGCGGCTGGGGTGGCGGAGCTTGCGCAGGGCCTTCGCCTCGATCTGGCGGATGCGCTCGCGCGTGACGTTGAACTCCTTGCCGACCTCCTCGAGCGTGCGGGTGCGGCCGTCGACGATGCCGAAGCGCAGCTCGAGCACCTTCTTCTCGCGCGGGGTGAGTGTGTCGAGCACCTCCATGAGCTGCTCCTTGAGCAGCGAGAAGCTCGCCGCCTCGCTCGGCTCGGACGCGTCCTCATCGGGGATGAAGTCGCCGAGGTGGGAGTCCTCCTCCTCGCCGATCGGCGTCTCGAGCGACACCGGCTCCTGCGCGATCTTGAGAATGTCGCGCACCTTGTCGACCGGCATGTTCATCTCCGCCGCGATCTCCTCGGCGCTCGGGTCGTGGCCGAGCTCCTGCAGGAGCTGACGGGAGACGCGGATAACCTTGTTGATCGTCTCGACCATGTGCACGGGGATGCGGATCGTGCGCGCCTGGTCCGCGATGGCGCGGGTGATGGCCTGCCGGATCCACCACGTGGCGTAGGTGGAGAACTTGTAGCCCTTCGTGTAGTCGAACTTTTCGACGGCCTTGATCAGGCCGAGGTTGCCTTCCTGGATGAGGTCGAGAAACAGCATGCCGCGGCCGACATAGCGCTTGGCGATCGACACGACCAGACGCAGGTTTGCCTCCTCCATGCGGTGCTTGGCCTCCGCGTCGCCCTCGGCCATGCGCTTGGCCAGCTCCTGCTCCTCCTCCGGGGTGAGCAGCGGCACTTTGCCGATCTCCTTGAGGTACATGCGCACCGGGTCGTCGGTCGAGAACGTGTCGGCCATGGCCTCGGTCTCGTTCATCTCTTCCTCGGTGACTTCCTCGATCTCCTGGAGCTCCTCGAGCTCGGGCAGCGCGTCCTCGTCCACCGGGGGCAGCGCGTCGTCGCTGAGCACGTCGATGTTCAGGCTCTCGAGCTGGTCATAGAACTTTTCCGTCTCCTCGCTCGAGAGGTTCATGTCCTCGAGTACCATGAGATCCTTGCTCGAGAGTTTGCCCGCCTTTTTGCCCTTTTCCACGAGCTCGTTGAGCTTTTCTTCCGTGGTCTTTTCCGATTCAGGCTTTTCGGCTACAGGCTTGTCCTCCGCGGGCTCGTCCGCGGCGGGAGCGGCTTTGGTTTCCGCCTGCTTGGCGTCGTCGGCTGCGAGCAGCGCGTCGGCCATGGCGTCGAGTTCTTCAGCCGAGAGGTTGTTAAGTTCTTTCTGTTCCATCTTTACCACCATACCCTTTATGTTCTTTGAGTTGCTTTGCAAAGGCCAGCAGGTCTGCCTCCGACGACGCTGCGCCGGCGGTGGCCTGGGTCTGTAGGATGCTTATGTAGTCGTCGAGCGCGCGCGCGCCGTTGGCAAGCTCCGCCGGCTGCTGGATGATGCCGGTCAGCAGGGCCAGCTCGTCCGGGCTCAGCTCGCCCGAGAGCGCCGCGATCTGCACCGTGCCCGTGCCGCCGTGGGCGAGCAGGACGGTGTAAATGTGCCGCAGCTCCGGCGAGGAAAACTGCGCCGCGTCCGGCACATTCGTCCGATCCCGGAACAGGCCGGGGTCGAGATACAATAATTTAATGATGCCCTGTTCGGCGGCCGCCGAGCGGGGATCGTCGAAGCGGATGCTCCGCCCGGGCGGCTGCATCGCCGTCGCGGGGCGCAGCAGGTCGCGCTCGCGCTCCTTGCGCGCGCGGCTGAGCCGCCGCTTGCGCTGGCGCTGCACCTCGTCGGTCACGACTGCGGCGGGCATGCCCGCCGTCTCCGCGACGCGCATGGCGTACACCTCGCGCTCGACGCTGCCGGGCAGCTCGGCCACCACGCCCGCCGCCTCCTTGACGAAGGCCACGCGCTGCTCGTCGACCTGGAGGTCGTATTTTCGCTGCACCGCGCCGAGCCGGTAGTCGATGTGGTTTTCCGACTGTTCGAGCAGGTTTCGGAATGCGTCCGCTCCGAAGGTCTTGATATATTCGTCGGGGTCTTTCGCCCCCTGCATCTGCAGGACGCGCACGCGCACCTCGAGCTTTTCGAGGATGCCGATCGCGCGCTGCGACGCCTTTTGCCCCGCGCCGTCGTTGTCGTAGGCGATGACGATCTCGCTCGTGTAGCGCGAGAGAAGCCGCGCCTGCTCCGGCGTGAGCGACGTGCCGAGCGAGGCGACCGCGCTGTCAAACCCCGCCTGATGCAGGCTCGCCACGTCGATGTTGCCCTCTGCCAGTATGATATACCCGCATTTCGACTTTTTAGCCAAATTGAGCGCGAACAAATTGTGGCTCTTGCTGAAAACGATGGTTTCCGGGCTGTTCATGTACTTGGGTTCTCCGTCGCCGAGGATGCGCCCGGAGAAGCCGATGACGTTGCCGCGCACGTCGATGACCGGGAACATGAGCCGGTTGCGGAACGTGTCGTACACGCCGCCGGAGCGGCCGTGGCGCACGAGCCCGCCGTCAAACAGCTCCTGCTCGGAGTAGCCGAGCGCCTTCATCGCGCGCACGAGGCTGTCCCACGTGTCGGGCGCGAAGCCCAGGCCGAAGCGCGTCACGGTCTGCGCCGTGAGCTGCCGGCGGGCGAGATAGTCCCGCGCCGGCTGGCCGGCCGGGGTCTTGAGCTGCGCGTGGAAAAAGCGCGCCGCGTCCCGGTTGAGCGCGAGCAGGCGCTGGCGCTTTTTCGCGCCGGGGTCGTTCGACTGCTCGGGCAGCTGCATGCCCGCGCGGTTGGCCAGAAACGCCACCGCCTCCGGGAACGAGAGGTTCTCGATCTCCATGATGAAGCTGATGACGCTGCCGCCCTTTCCGCAGCCGAAGCAGTGGTAGATCTGCTTATCCGGCGAGACGGAAAACGACGGCGTTTTTTCGCTGTGAAACGGGCAGAGCCCGAAGAGGTTCGACCCGCTCTTTTTCGTCAGGCGCACGTAGCCGCTCACAACATCGACAATGTCGTTGCGCTCGGCGAGCTCCTGCAGAAAGGATTCCGGAAAGGCCACGTGCGTCACCTTCTTTCTGTGGTTTCCGTTGTATGTACTTCCTTATTTAATGGTCCAGGCGGCGGGGATGAACAGTTCCGAATACACCTCCAGCGCATAGCTGTCGGTCATGCCGGACACATAGTCGCACACCGCGCGCTGCGGCCCTTCGTCGTCCGCAATGGACTGATAGACCACCGGGAGCTCGTCAATGTGGTTGACATAATATTCCCAGATGCTCCCGAGGATATTCTGCACCTTGCGCTCCTCGCCCTTGGCGATGGGGTTGTAGTACACGCCCTCGTACATGAAGGTCGTGAACACGTCCACGGCCTCGCGCATATCGGGCGACATGCGCAGCTCGCCGTCGCCGCTGTGGGCGATGATGTCCGTGAGGATGGAGTTGATGCGCACGCTGTTGCGCTCGCCCACGCGCTCGCGCACGATGGCTGGCACGTCCTCCGGCTGCACGATGCCGCCGCGCATGGCGTCGTCGAGGTCGTGATTGATATAGGCCACGCGGTCGGCCAGGCGCACGACGTCGGCCTCGAGCGTGCCGCGCGGCTGCCCGGTCGTGTGGTTGAGGATGCCGATGCGCGTCTCGTTGCAGAGGTTCAGGCCGCGGCCGTCGCGCTCGATGCGGTCGACGACGCGCAGGCTCTGCTCATAGTGCCGGAAGCCGACGCCGGTATAGATCGCGTTGAGCGCGCGCTCTCCCGCGTGGCCGAACGGCGTGTGGCCGAGGTCGTGCCCGAGACTGATGGCCTCGGTGAGATCTTCGTTGAGTTCGAGCGCGCGGGCGATCGTGCGCGCGAGCCGCGCGACCTCGAGCGTGTGCGTCAGGCGCGTGCGGTAATGGTCGCCCTCCGGGCGCAGGAACACCTGCGTCTTGTGTTTCAGGCGGCGGAACGATTTCGAGTGCGTGATGCGGTCCACGTCGCGCTGGAAGCACGTGCGCATCTCACACGGCGGCTCGGACGTCGGGCGGCCGGTGGACTGCGTGCTCAGCAGGCCGTGCGGGCCGATGAACAGCGCCTCGGCGGCCTCGCGTTTTTCTCTTGGGCAGGGCACAGGGATCCCTCCGTTTCCACATAAAATCCATGGTTGCGGCCGGAGCGCCTTGCGCCATTTCCGGCTGCAATACTCTGATACGACATTGCCGTGCATTTCCCTCTTTTTTTTGAAAAAATGCAGAAAAAAAGTTTCCAAATCGAGTGCCAATTTTTTCACGATCATTTTTGGCCTGAAAGCGCGGTAAAGATCCGCAGAAAATGGATGCGGATAGATATTCGTCAAGCGGAATGTTTATGCAATATTTTGGCTGGGATTCCGTGTGCGTTCGACGCGCACCTCCTCCGTCGCGGCGTGGCTGCCGCGATGCCTTCCCCTCAAGGGGGAGGCATCGCCAGAGGGCGATGCATGATTTCATCCGAGGCGGGCCTTGCCCCCTCGGGCTTCCCCGCGGCTCAAATATTTCAAAACCGTCGATCATTCGCGCCGCAAGGGGGAAGGCAAAAGGTGCGCAGCGGCACGAAAGCCCTCCCAAATCGGGAGGGCTTTGCGATACTTATATACTCCTATACTCCGGCGTGCGGCGCGCACAGGTACTGTGCACACGCGCTCACAAGCCCGCGCCGGCGAGGGGGACAGCGCGCTCCGTCTCGCCGATGGGGCGCACGGCGCAGCGGCCGGCGGTCAGGTCGCGCACCTGCGCGGCAAAGGCCTCGCCGGCTTCCTCCGGCAGCAGGGCGCAGACCGTCACGGCGGCGGCATACTGCGTCTCCTGCACGACGCCGCCGAGCGCGGCGACGGCCGCGCGCACCGGCTCATAGAGCGCGTAGGGCGTGCTGACCTCGCAGGCGAGCCAGCGGCGCACCTCCGAGATGCCGGCGTCGGCGAGGGCATCGGCCGCGGCGGCGGTATACGCCCGCAGCAGGCCGCCCGTGCCGAGCAGCACGCCGCCGAAGTAGCGCGTGACGACGCAGACAACGTTCGTCACACCCGCGCGGCGGAACACCTCCAGCATTGGGATGCCGGCCGTGCCCTGCGGCTCGCCGTCGTCGGAGTAGCGTTCGGTGCCGTCGCGCAGCAGGTAGCACCAGCAGTTGTGCCGCGCGTCGTGATACTGCTTTTTGCACGCGGCGATGATTGTACGCGCCTCGTCCTCGGAGCCGACCGGCCGCACGAGGCCCAGAAAGCGCGAGCGTTTGTCCACGTACTCCGACGCGCCGGATTTCGTGGGAATGCGGTAGCTGTCCATATTACCCCTCCTCGCCCGCGATGACGAACGGCTCGAACCGCGTCCACTGCTCCGGGTGGATGATGACCTCGAGCGCGATGCCGTCGTCGCGGTAGTCGGTGTGCAGCACGGCACAGTCGCGGTGCAGCGTTTCGAGCAGCGCGCCCTGCGCATACGGCAGCAGCAGCGTCACATGGTGGTCGGCCCGGCCGAGGATGGCGCGCACGCACTCGGTCAGCTCTGCCGCGCCCTCACCGCTGCGGGCCGAGATGCACACGATATTCTCCCCATGCGGCAGGATGCCGAGATAGGCATCGCACTTATTGAACACGCGGATGCACGGCGTGTGCGCCGCGCCGAGCTGATCGATGAGCCGGTCGACGACCTCCGCCTGCGCCTCCCACTCGGGGTTCGAGAGGTCGATCACGTGCAGGAGCACGTCGGCATACGTCAGCTCCTCGAGCGTGGCCTTGAACGCCTCGACCAGGTGCGTCGGCAGCTTGCGGATGAAGCCGACCGTGTCCGAGAGCAGCACCTCCTGCGCGGCGTCGATGCGCCAGCGGCGGGTCGTGGTGTCGAGCGTGTCGAACAGGCGGTCGTTGGCCGGAATGTCCGACCCCGTCAGGCAGTTGAGCAGTGTGGATTTTCCGGCGTTCGTATAGCCGACGAGGGCCACGACCGGCAGAGCGTTTTTCTCGCGGCGGCGGCGCTGCGTGCGGCGAATCTTGCGCACGTCCTCGAGTTCGGCCTGCAGCTTCTGGATCTTGCGGCGGATGTGGCGGCGGTCGGTCTCAAGCTGCGTTTCGCCCGGGCCGCGCGTGCCGATCGGCGACGAGCCGCCGGAGGCCGTCTGCCGCACGAGGTGCGTCCACATACCGGTCAGGCGCGGCAGAAGGTACTGGTACTGCGCCAGCTCCACCTGCAGCTGGCCCTCGCGCGTCTGGGCGCGCTGGGCGAAGATGTCGAGGATCAGGCCCGAGCGGTCGAGCACGCGCACGCCGAGTTCCTCCTCCAGCACGCGCATCTGCGACGGGGAGAGCTCATTGTCAAACACCGCGAGGTCGCAGTCGTTGGCGACGATGAGTTCGCGCAGCTCCGCCACCTTGCCCTCGCCGAGGAAGGTGCGCGGGTCGGGCGTGGGCTTGTTCTGCAGCAGCGTCACGACGGGCTGGCCGCCGGCTGTCTCCACGAGCGCGGCCAGCTCGGCAAGGGAAATGTCCGTCGAGCGCTCGCGTTCGTCCATGCTCGCCGCGGCGAGACCAGCCAGCGCGGCGCGTTCGATCTTTTGTTCGGTAGATTGCATAGGGGTCATCCTTTGAAATGAATATTTATCGGGTTTGCGGCCGGAAATGCCCGGCGCGGCGGGGCGCTTGTGTCACGGGTACGGTGTGTGTACGTCACGTGGCACCGTACCATACCGTACAGTACCGTACCACACCGTGTCTTACCCTGCAGCAGGAACACACGGCAAAGCATATCTTACCCTGTCTCTCTCAAAGAAAGCCAGGGGGAAAGAAAGCCGCTGTGGGAAATCGGCGAAAATGTGGAAAGATTGTGGAAAACTAGAATTATGCAAAATCAGCAATTCTCGCTTGACAAGTAATGCAAAAGCATACTAGACTGGAAGTGGGGCAAAGGCCGGGCCGTTCACGACGGGGGCAGCGGCTCGGTGCGCTTGTCAGCATCCGGCAGTGCCGGCGCGGCGAAGCGCTGCACGCCCCAGATGCCGACGAGGATGGCGGCCGAGGCCGCGGCGCTGACCCAGCCGAACGGCTCGTGCAGGAGGAGCACTCCGGCGAGCACGGACACGACGGTCGAGAAGTTGATGAGCGCTGCGGTGCGCGCGACGGGCAGCACCTCCAGCGCCCGGTTGAGCGCGAGGTAGGACAGCACCGAGGCCACCACGCTCAAAAACACGATGGCCAGCGCAAACGGCGCGTGCGTCATCGGCAGCACGACGGCGCTCAGGTCGTGCCGGTGCTCGAGCACGGACAGCACCCCGAACGCGGCGGCGCCCATGCCGCAGGTGATGTACGTGCGCTCAAAGGCGGTGAAGCTGCCGGAACAGGCGCGGCAGGCCACCATGTAGCCCGCGCCGGCAAAGACCGTGCCGAGCAGGATGAGAAAGCCGAGAAAGCTGCCCGCGCCGATGCCGGTGGCGTAGACGGCCAGCACGATCACCCCCGCGACGGAGAGGACTGAGAACACGACCTGCCGCCACGTGGCCTTTTCGTGCAGGAAGACCGCCCCGTAGACGAGCGAGCACAGCGGGATGAGCGCGACCATGACGCCGGAAAACGACGTGCTCGTGAGCTTGAGGCCATACTGCTCGCAGGGGAAGTAGAGCACGGGCTCAAACAGGCCCGCCAGCAGCACGGGCCAGAGCTTCCGAGAGCGAAAGCGCACGGGGAAGCGCCCCGTCAGGCGCAGCAGGTTCAGCAGCAGGAATGCCAGTGCGAAGCGCCAGAACAGCAGCACGAACGGCGTGCCGTAGTCCTGCGCGATGCGCGAGGCGAGGAACGTGAAGCCCCAGATGAAATACGTGAACGCGGCGAGCCAGAACGCGCCCGCCGCCGAGAGGGTGCGGTGCAAGGGGATCAGCCTTCTTTCTCGGTGGTGAAGGTGAGGTTGACCCCGTCGGAGCGGCAGACGATCGTGCCGTTAAGGTCCGTGCGGTAGACGGTCACGTCCGCGTCGCGCAGGCGGCTGAGCGTGTCGTCGTGCGGGTGGCCGTACTCATTGTCCGCGCCGCAGCTGATGACGGCGTACTTCGGCTGCGCCTCGTACAGCAGGCGGTAGCCCGTGGAGGTGCGGCTGCCGTGGTGGCCGGCCTTGATGACGTCGCAGCGGACGTCCTCGCCCGCGTCAAGCACGTCCGTCTCGCTCTCGTACTCGGCGTCGCCGGTGAAGAGGAAGGCGTTGCTGCCGTAGTCCACGCGCAGGATGAGGCTCTGGTTGTTGACGTCGCTGTAGTGCTTTTGCGGGCCGAGGACGGTCACGGTCGCGCTGCCGAGGGAGAACGTGTCGCCCACGTTCGGCACGGTGATGGCGAGGTTTGCCGTTTCGGCCGCGCGCATGACGCGCTGGAACGCGCCGTTGCTGCTCGAGGTGACGGAGCTGTAGAGCGTGCGCACCGGGAAGGCCGCGATGACGGCCTTCATGCCGCCGCAGTGGTCGGCATGCGCGTGCGTGCAGACGAGGTAGTCGATGGCCGTCACGCCGTGCTGCTTGAGGTAGGCCGTGATCTTGTTGGCCTGGTTGCCCTCGGCCGCGTCGATGAGCATGACCTGCCCGTCGCACTGCAGCAGCGTACAGTCGCCCTGGCCGACATCGAGATACGTTACGGTCAGTCCGCCGCCGGGCATGGCCGTCGCGGTGACGCCGGGCGCAGCCGTGGCGCTCGGGTCGGCGGCTGCGTGGTCGCGGCCGTAGCCGAACCACGTGGCGAGGACCGCGATGATGAGCGCGAGCACGATGGTGATCAGATGATTTTTGGCCTGCGAATTGCGGCCGCGAGTGGGTTGGGCCATGGGTCACATCTCCTGTTTGATGATAAAAGCGTGGGGGTGTCTGCAACCCCTCCGTCACGGCGCAAAGCGCCGCGCCACCTCCCCTTACACAGGGGAGGCCAGGACTGCGCGCACCTGCGGCGGCGTGCGTTGTGCTCTGGCTGTATACCAGCTACCCTCCGCGCTCAATCAGTGCGTTTTCCCCGTTGCGCAGGGCGGGGAACGCAAAAATGTCTGCGTAAGCGAATACGCAGACATTTTCTCATATCCCAGGTGAAATTGCAACCCCGCGGCTGTCCGCTGCATGGGACAGTGCGGGAGCTTCCGGCCGGGTTTTTATCCGTTTTCGCGCCAGAGTTTTACCGCGCGGATGCGCGCGTGGGCGCGCGCGCGGGCCGCCTCGGCCGTGGAGACGTTCATCTCCATGCCGCGCACCTCCAGATCCGACTCGGCCCGGCGCAGCGCCGCCTCGGCGCGGGGCAGGTCAATGTCCGGCGCGGGCTCGGCCGTGCGGGCGAGCACGGTCACGGTGTTGGCGGCGACGTTCACCGTGCCGGGGCTCACGGCGCAGTAGTGCTCCGCGCCGCCGGAAGTATAGCGCACGACGCCGCTCACGAGCGCGCCGAGCAGCGGCGCGTGGCCCGGCAGGATGCCGGCCTCCCCGTCGGCGAGGGGGAGCGTGACCTGCGCGGCCTGCGTGTCCACGGCCGCGCCGCCGGCCGTGACGATCTCCAGATGCAGTGTGTCCGCCATGGCGCACCTCACTGCAGTGCGTCGCGCTTGCGCAGCACGTCGTCGATCAAGCCGCAGAACAAAAACGCCTGCTCGGGAATGTCGTCGCACTCGCCGCCGAGGATGGCCTCGAAGCCGCGGATGGTCTCGTCGAGCGGGACGTACTTGCCGGCCATGCCCGTGAAGTTTTCCGCCACGTGGAACGGCTGCGACAAAAAGCGCTGGATGCGCCGCGCGCGGTTGACGGCGGCCTTGTCCTCCACGCTCAGCTCGTCCATGCCGAGCACGGCGATGATGTCCTGCAGGTCCTTATACTTTTGCAGCACGCGCTGCACGGCGCGCGCGGTGTCATAGTGCCGGCGGCCGAGAATGTCCGGCTCGAGGATGCGCGACGTGGAGCCGAGCGGATCGACGGCCGGGTAGATGCCCAGCTCCGAGATGCTGCGGTCGAGCACGGTCGTGGCGTCGAGGTGGGCAAACGTCGTGGCCGGGGCAGGGTCGGTCAGGTCGTCGGCGGGGACGTAGATCGCCTGCACACTCGTGACCGAGCCGTTGCGCGTGGAGGTGATGCGCTCCTGCAGCTTGCCCATCTCGGTGGCGAGCGTGGGCTGATAGCCGACGGCGGAGGGCATGCGCCCGAGCAGGGCCGACACCTCGCTGCCCGCCTGCGTGAAGCGGAAGATGTTGTCGATGAACAGCAGCACGTCCTGCCCGGACTCGTCGCGGAAGTTTTCCGCGATCGTCAGGCCCGAGAGCGGCACACGCAGACGCGCGCCGGGCGGCTCGTTCATCTGGCCGAACACGAGCGCCGTCTTGCTGATGACGCCGGATTCGTTCATCTCGTTCCAGAGGTCGTTGCCCTCGCGCGAGCGCTCGCCCACGCCGGCAAAGACGGAGTAGCCGCCGTGCTCGTAGGCGATGTTGCGGATCAGCTCCATGATGAGCACGGTCTTGCCGACGCCTGCGCCGCCGAACAGACCGATCTTGCCGCCCTTGGCATAGGGCGCGAGCAGGTCGACGACCTTGATGCCGGTCTCGAGCAGTTCGGTCGCGGGGGCGATGTCCGTGAAGGCCGGGGCCTCGCGGTGGATGGGCAGATATTCCGTGGCGTTGACGGGGCCTTTGCCGTCGATCGGCTCGCCGATGACGTTGAACATGCGGCCGAGCGTCGCCTCGCCGACGGGCATTTTCACGCTCGAGCCGGTGTCCACGGCGACGCAGCCGCGCTGCAGCCCGTCGGTGGAAAAGAGCGAGATGCAGCGAACCGCGTTGTCGCCGAGCTGCTGCACCGCCTCCATGACGATGCGGCGCTGGCCGGCGTGCACCTCGATGGCGTTGTTGATCTCCGGCAGCTTTCCGGCCGGGAACTGCACGTCCACCACCGGGCCGATGACCCTTTTGACGATACCGTTTTCCATACGTTCTCCCTTCGTGGGACGCGGCGCTGCCGCCGCGGTGTTAGTCCGATTTGTCCGATTTTTTCAGCGCGGCGCTGCCGCCGACGATCTCGGAGATCTCCGTCGTGATCGCGGCCTGACGCGCGCGGTTGAACTCCAGATTCAGGTCCTCGATGAGCTCCGCCGTCGAGTCCGTGGCGGCGGTCATCGCGGTCATGCGCGCGGCGTGCTCGCCCACGCGGGCCTCGAGCATCACGGCGTAGACCGTGTTGTTCAGGTACAGCTCGAGCACGTTGTCGAGCACGGTCTGCGCGTCCGGCACGAACAGGTAGTTGTTGTTCGCGGCGGGCGCGTCGGCCTCCGGCGCGGCGGGCAGCAGCTGCCGGTGCGTCGGCGTCTGGTGCAGCACGGAGTCAAAGTGCTGGTAGACGAGGTGGATCTCGTCCGCCTCGCCGGTGCGGTAGAGGTTTTTGAGCTCCTCGGCGATCTCGAGCGCCTCGGCCATGGTGGGCGTGTCGCTCAGGTCGGAGAAGATCTGCCGCACGGGCAGGTCGGTGCCCGCGAGCACGTCGCGCCCCCAGCGGCCGCACACGATCACGGAGCAGGGGCGCGCCTCGGCGCGCACGAGCCCCTCGAGGTGGCGCAGCAGCAGCTGGTTATACGCTCCGCACAGCCCGCGGTTGCCCCAGAAGACCACGTAGCACACGCGGCCGACGTGCCGCCGGGGCGTGAGATACGGGTGCTCAAAGCTCGCGTCGCCGGCGAGCAGGGCGTTGAGCACGGCCTGACTCTTGTCCGCGAACAGGCGCACGCCCGCAAGGCTCGTCTGCGTCCTGCGCAGCTTCGACACGGCGATCATCTTCATCGTGCGGGTGATCTGCTGCGTGCTGTTCACGCTGCGGATGCGCGCGCGGATCTTATGCAGGTTCGTCAAGGGGCGTCAACTCCTCTCTGCCGGCGGCGGGAATGGTGGTTCATAGATTTTTCAGCGTCTCGGCTGCGAGCTCGCGCAGGCGCTCGAGCGCCTCGGGCGGCAGCTTTTTGCCGCTGTGCACAAGCGCGTGCAGCTCCGGATACGTCCGGTGGATGCGCGCGAGCAGGGCGTCGGCGTAGCGCGGCACGTCCTCGACGGCGATCGTGTCCGTGTACCCCTCGCCGGCGGCGAAGAGCACCGCGACCTGATCGGCCGCGTCCATGGGCGCGTACTGCGGCTGTTTCAGCAGCTCGGTCATGCGGCTGCCGCGCGCGAGCGTGTCGCGCGTGGCCTTGTCGAGATCGGAGCCGAACTGCGCGAACGACGCCAGCTCCCGGTACTGCGCCAGATCCATGCGCAGCCGGCCGGCGACCTGCTTCATCGCGCCGAGCTGCGCCGCGCCGCCGACACGCGACACGGACAGGCCCACGTTGATGGCCGGGCGCACACCGGCGTGGAACAGATCCGTTTCGAGGAAGATCTGCCCGTCGGTGATGGAGATGACATTCGTCGGGATATAGGCCGAGATATCGCCCGCCTGCGTCTCGATGATGGGCAGGGCGGTCATGCTGCCGCCGCCGGCTTCTTCGCTCAGGCGCGCGGCGCGCTCGAGCAGGCGGGAGTGCAGGTAAAACACGTCGCCGGGGTAGGCCTCGCGTCCGGGCGGACGCTGCAGCAGCAGGGAAATCTCACGGTAGGCCACGGCCTGCTTCGACAGGTCGTCATAGACGATGAGCACGTCGCGTCCGCGGTACATGAAGTACTCGCCGATGGCGGCGCCCGCGTAGGGCGCGATGTAGAGCATGGGCGCGGTCTCGGATGCGTGCGCGCACACGACGGTGGTGTAGGCCATGGCGCCGCGGTCGCGCAGTTTCTGCACGACGCCCGCGACGGTCGATTCCTTCTGGCCGATGGCGACGTAGATGCACAGCACGCCGGTGTCCTTCTGGTTGAGGATGGCGTCGATGGCGATGGCGGTCTTGCCGGTCTGGCGGTCGCCGATGATGAGCTCGCGCTGGCCGCGGCCGATGGGCACGAGCGCGTCGATGGCCTTGATGCCGGTCTGCAGCGGGACGCTCACGCCCTTGCGCGCGATGACGCCGGGCGCGGGGCTCTCGATGGCGCGGCGCTCCGTCGTGCGGATCGGGCCGAGGCCGTCGATCGGCCGGCCGAGCGCATCCACGACGCGGCCGGTCATTTCTTCGCCCACGGGCACGGACATGATCTGCCCCGTGCGGCGCACGCGGTCGCCCTCCTGCAGGTGGCCGTAGGGCCCGAGCAGGACGACGCCGATGTCCTCGCGGCCGAGGTCCATGACCATGCCGCGCAGCGTGCCGTCAAAGGCCAGCAGCTCGCCGGCCATGGCGTCGGCGAGGCCCCGGATGCGGCAGATGCCGTCCGACAGGCTCGTGACGACGCCGGACTGGAACACGTCGATGCCGACGTGCGTGTCCGCGAGCTTGGCGCGGATGCAGTCAGCGAGGTCGGGCGTTTTCTGCGTGGTGTGCAGGACGCTGTTGGCCGCGTCCTGCTCGAGCAGGTCGAGCGCGTGGCGCAGCGTGCCGTCATAGTGCGTGTCGCCGATGCGCAGGCACACGCCGCCGATCAGCTCCGGGCGCACGGTCGTCATGACGGTGACGTGGCCGTAGGCGCGCGTGAGCGTGCCGGTGAGCGCGTCGAGCGCGGCGGCGCTCAGGGGCTCTGCCGATTCGACCGTCACGGTCAGCGTGCCGGTCTCGGCGAGGGCGAGCGCGTCGCTCGGCTGGGTGGTCAGGTGCTCGCCGATGTGGGCGAGAAAGTCGTCAACGAGGTTTGCGCGCGCGGGTGCGAACGCGTCCTGCGCCAGCACGCCGGCGGCGGCCGCCGTGATGCGGCCGATGGCCGCGTCGCTCACGCGGTCTTCCATGTCGCTGCGCAGCTGCGCCTCGGTCTGCTGCGCGCTGCGGCGCACGGCCTCGGCCTGACGGGCGGTCTCGGCGTCGGCGGCCGCGGTGTTGGCCGCGGCCTGACGCTGCGCGTCCGCGAGCTGGCACTGCGCCTGCGCGTCGGCCGCCTGCTGCGCCTCGGTAATGTCCTCGGCGGTGTGTCGGGCCTGATCCTGCGCGTCGGCCGCGCGGCCGAGCGCCTCGGCAATGCGCTCTTTCCGGTCGCGGAAGAGCTTGCGGATGCGCTTGCGCGTCAGGAAAAACAGCGCGCCTGCCAGCAGCAGGAAGTTGAAGACGGGGCCGATGGCTCTCAGAAATTCCATGGCGTCGGCGCCCCCTTTCGATTCATTTCATTCATGGTTCAGCCCTCATGCGCGGGGGCGACCCATTGGCGGATCTGCGCGGCATTGCGCTCGGCTGCGTCGCTGCCGAGCAGCCCGCCGGTCAGTGCCGTGACGAGCTCGGGCAGTTTCGCGTCCACGGCGGCGGCCGCGGCGGTCTCTTCGTCGCGCACACGCGCCCGCATGGCGCGCGTGGTCTGCGCGGCCTCCTGGTGCGCGCTCTGCAGCGCCTGGGCGCGCGCGCGCTCGGCCGCGCTCTTGGCCTCGGCCAGCAGCGCGTCCGCCGCGGCGGCCTGTTTGCGCTGCGCCTCGCTGCGCGCGCGCGCGGCCGCGTCGAGCTGCTGCTGGGCGGTGCGCCCGGCGTTGAGCCCGTCCTGAATGCGCGCGTCGCGCGCGGCCATGAACGACACCAGCGGGTCAAACAGCAGCTTTTTCAAAACCACCAGCAGCACGAAAAAGCAGATCACCGTCCAGATCAGTTCGGAGATGTTGATGCTCAAAGCGTGTGCCTCCCTTGTTCCGGGCTTCTCAGCCGAGCTTGCCGATCAGCAGAAACGCGATCAGCAGGCCGTAGATCGTCAGCGATTCGAGCAGGCCCATGGCGATGATCATGTTCGAGCGGATGGTGCCGGCGGCCTCGGGCTGGCGCGCGATGGCGTCCATGGCGTGGGCGGCGGCAAGACCCTGGCCGATGCCGGGGCCGATGGTGCTGATGGCGATGGCGAGCGCGGCGGCGATCGCAATGATTCCGGTTGACATAACTCTTTTCCTCCTAAATTTTCTTAGCGATGCGGATCTTTCTCTCTTGCGTATTTATGGGATGCAGGGCGTCACTCCTCGATGGCTTCCTCGATATAGATCGACAGCAGCATCGTGAACACGACGGCCTGGATCAGGCAGAACAGCAGGCTCAGCACCTGCATGAGCAGCGGCAGCACGAGCGGGAAGAGGTTGCCGAGCTCGTGCGTGACCATTTCCTCGCCGTAGAGGTTGCCGTACAGTCGCAGCGCGAGGGAAAACGGCCGCACGATCTGCTCGATGAGGTTGAGCGGCAGCATGAGCAGGAAGGGCTTGATGAAGCTCTTGAGATAGCCCCCCAGCCCGCGGCGCTGGATGCCGACGGTGTGCGTCATGCAGAAGGCGATGATGGCCAGGCCCGCCGTGACGGACAGCGTGGCCGTCGGCACGGTGAACACCTGCCCCGCGCCGGGCAGCAGCCCGATGTAGTTGGACACGACGATGAAGATGAAAAACGTCGCCATCATCGGGAAGTAGCGCCGGGCATTGGCCGGGCCGAGGATGCCGCCGTAGAAGCCCTGCAGCTTTTCGACGGCCATTTCGGCGGCGTTTTGCAGTGGGCCGGGCACGTCGCGCAGCCTGCGCGTGGCCAGCCACGACAGCAGCGCCAGCACGGCGATGATGACCCACATGGTCACGACCGCGCCGGTCACTTCCAGCGGGCCGATGGAAAACAGTACATTCGTCTCACCCATTGGTGTCGTCCCTCCGTTCGTCCGCCGGGTCGGTATCCGGCGTGCGTTCCTGTGCAGTGTTTTCGGGCAGCTCGGCCGTCTCCGCGTCTGGCACTTCCACGCCCTCGGCGGGGATGGTGTCGTCCATTTTCCGTGCGAGGATCCACACGCCGGCGATGCTGCCGCCCGACAGGCCGACGGCCGTGCCGATGAGCGTGCCGGCCAGGGGCAGCGGCACGACCTTGCGCAGCAGGTACACGAGCACGAGCGCGGCGAGGTTGATGACCTGCCGCAGGCCGCTGGTGCCCATGACGGTGGCCTGGCTCTGCTTGGCGCGCTGCAGGCTGCGGCGCGTCAGCAGCGTGTTGCCGGCGGCCACGAGCAGGCCGAACACCAGTCCGGCCACGCCGCCGAGCAGATATTGTCCGATCGACATTTGCTGTCCCTCCCGATCTGCGGAAAACCCCGGCAATGCCGGGGCAATTTCTTAGCGAAAACTTAGCGGATACTTAACAGTATTCTACTATATCATGATGACGAAAAGTTGCCAATACCTAATTTAATGATTTGAATAATTTTGTTGAATTCTACAAATAGCAGCAAAATGCCCCGGAACGCGCCATGCCGCTTCACAAACCGGGGGAAATAGTATATACTGTGGGGCAGAAAAAACCGCGGGTCCCGGCATCCCACAGGGCACCCCGCGGCGAAAAATCTTCCGAAAAGAGGGATACAGTATGAAATACATTCTCGTCATCGGCGACGGCATGGCCGACCATCCGCTCGACACGCTCGGCGGCCGCACGCCGCTCGAAGCATCGAAAAAAGACGCGATCGATGCCCTCGCGCGCCACGGCATCCTCGGCAGCGTGCGCAACGTGCCCGAGGGCTTCGCTCCCGGCAGCGACACGGCCATCATGTCCATCTTCGGCTGCTCGCCGCGCAAGTACTTTTTCGGCCGCGCCCCGCTCGAGGCGGCGGCGTCCGGCATCCGGCTCGCCCCCGGCGATGCGTGCTACCGCTGCAACATGGTCACGTATGCCGATGAGGACGTGCCGTTCGAGCACAAGCACATCATCTCCCACAGCGCGGGCAGCATCGAGGGCCGCGAGTCGGACGAGCTCGTGACGATGCTCTTCAATCACCCCGACTTCCGCCCGCTGGCCGAGCAGGCCGGCATGGTCATCCACAAGGGCTCGTCGTTCCGCCACCTCGCGGTGCAGAGCCACGTGGACATCAAGGGCATTCAGCTCGCCCCGCCGCACGACCACCTCGGCGAGGAGATCGGCCCCATCCTGCCCACCGGCTGCCCGAACGCCGACGTGCTGCGCGAACTCATGCGCCGCGCGTTCGACATTCTCGACCAGCACCCGATCAACGTCGCGCGCCGCGCCGCCGGCAAGCTCCCGGCCAACGGCGTCTGGTTCTGGGCCGAGGGCACGGCGGCCGCGCTGCCGAACTTCCCCGAGCACTACGGCTCGGACGGCGGCGTCGTCTCGGCCGTGCCGCTGTGCCACGGCATCGGCATCCTGACGGGGCTTGAGGCCGTCACCGTCCCGACCGCGACCGGCGAGTGGGACACCGACTACACCGCAAAGGTCGCCGCCGCGCTGGGCGTGCTCAAAAAGCACGACTTTGTGGCCCTGCATCTCGAGGGCCCGGACGAGGCCACGCACAACCACGACCTCGAGCACAAGATCTATTCCATCGAGCGCCTGAGCGCCGACGTCGTCGCCCCCGTGACCGAGGCGCTGCGCGCCGCGGGCGAGGACTTCCGCCTGCTGCTGCTCTCGGACCACATGACGTATATGGCCAACGGCGCGCACGGCGCCGACCCCGTGCCGTTCGTGCTCTATGACAGCCGCGTGAGCGAGGGCTCCGGCCTGCCGTATTCCGAGGCCAACGGCCGCAAGGGCCCGTACGTGGACGACGGCGCGGAGCTGATGGATCTGCTCTTCGAGCTGAAAAAGCTGTGACCGGCACGACGACGGAGGCCGCGTGGGCGAAGCTGAACCTGTCGCTGGACGTGCTCGGTGCGCGCTCCGACGGGTTTCACGACCTGCGCATGGTCATGCAGAGCGTTGACCTGCACGACGACGTGACCGTCACGCTCGACGACACGGGCGTCTGCCGCGCCGAGACCAACCGCAGCTACCTGCCCTGCGGGGCGGACAATGTGGCCGTGCGCGCGGCGCAGGTGTTTCTCTCGCGCGCGGGGCTTACCTGCGGCGTGCACATCCGGCTGCACAAGCGCATCCCCGTGTGCGCGGGGCTGGGCGGCGGCTCGTCGGACGCGGCGGCCGTGCTGCGCGCGCTCGAGCGGCTGACCGGCGCGGGCTTCACCCGCGCGGAGCTCGAGGAGATGGGTGCGCAGGTCGGCTCGGACGTGCCGTACTGCGTCGCGGGCGGCACGATGCTGGCCGAGGGCCGCGGCGAGCGGCTCACGCCCGTCACGCCCATGCCGCGCATGCCGGTCGTGATCTGCAAGCCGGATTTTCCGATCTCGACGCCGGAGCTGTTCCACCGCGTGGACGCGCGCACCTCGCGCTGCCGCCCGGACACGGAGGGCATCTGCGCCGCGCTCGCCGACGGGGATATGGGCAAGCTCGCCCGCCGGATGTACAACGTCTTTGAGGACGTGCTCACCCACCGCGAGGGCGAGATCGCGGCCATCAAGAGCCGCCTGCTCGACGGCGGCGCGCTCGGTGCGGTCATGAGCGGCACGGGCTCGGCCGTGTTCGGCATCTTTGCCGATGCCGACAGCGCGGCGTATGCCAAGCGCCGGCTCGCGCGCGATTATGCCGAGTGCTTCCTGACCGAGACCATCGGCCGCCTGGAGATCTGAGCGTCCCCGGATTAAAACCGAACAAAACTGCCGATACTGAGCACAGATGCCCGGTACCGGCAGTTTTTTCATCACAGAAAGGCGGACATACGATGCATACCCATTCTCTCTCCATCCATCCCGATCCCGGCCGCGCGCTGCGCCCGTGGGAGCTGGCGCTGCTGCTGGCCGTGTGCGTGACGCTGCTGACCGGCACGTGGGCGCAGGCGCGCAGCCAGCTGCTCGCGGCCCGGCTCGTGCGGCTGCACGTGATCGCCGTCTCGGACGACGACGCCGAGCAGGCCGTGAAGCTGCAGGTGCGCGACGCGGTGCTGGCCTATCTCGAGCCGCAGCTGCAGGGCGTGACGGATGTCGATGCGGCGCAGCAGCTCATCGCGGGCGACCTCGACGGCATCGCCCGCGCGGCGCAGGCGGCGGCGGGGGAGCGGCCGGTGCGCGTGACGCTCGGCCCCGAGCACTACCCGACGCGCGACTACGGTACGTTCGCCCTCCCGGCGGGGGTGTACACCTCCTTGCGCGTGACGCTCGGCGCGGGCGCGGGGCACAACTGGTGGTGCGTCATCTTCCCGCCGCTGTGCGCGCAGGCGGCGGGCCTGTCGGAGCAGGCGGTGCAGGCGCTCTCGGACGACGATGTGCGCCTCGTCACGGAGTCCGACGGCGGCTATGTCGTGCGCTTCCGGCTGCTGGAGCTGTGGGACGCGCTCGTGCAGCGGCTGAGCTGACGGCGCGGCGCGCAGATGGGACAGACAAAACAGCACCCGATCCCATGGGATCGGGTGCTGTTTTTTATCGTCCGCTCAGTAGCTGTACACGCCGCCGCCGATGAACTCGCGCAGCATGCTCTCGGGCGCGAGCAGGGCGGGGTCGATCGTCTCGAAGCGCTCGAGCGCCGGCAGGATGCTGCGGATCTCCGCATAGCGCTCCGCGCCCTCGGGCACGGCCGCGAGCAGGGGCGCGGCAAAGTTTTTCATAATGGACACCTCACACGGGAACGACGAGTCGAACATCAGGTTCGCGCGCTCCTTGAACGGGGAGATGAAGCGCTTCTCGCCGCGGCGGACGTTGGCCCACATATCCAGCGTCGCGGCGGCGGGCGTGCCGCGGAAGTTGCTGTCGCGCACGAGGCGGCGCAGCAGGCGCATCCACGTGCCCTTGAATATCTCCTGTCCGTCACCGTCGACGACGACGGAGCGCGCGCTGATATACAGCCGGAACGCATCCGGGCAGTAGGCGGCGATGTCGTCATTGAGCGCGTGGATGCCCTCGCACACGACGACCTCGTCCTTGCCGAGACGCATGGGCCGGCCGATCGGGCCGGACTGCACGCGCGTGACGAAATTGTAGCGCGGCAGGTGGATCTCCTCGCCGCGGGCGAGCGCGTTGAGGTGCTTGCCGAGCAGGTCCATGTCCAGGCACGCGGGGGACTCGAAGTCGATGTCGCCCTCCGGCGTGCGCGGCGCGGTGCGCGGGTTCACGGTGCGGAAATAGTCGTCCATGGCGAGGCTCTGGCTGCCGATGCCCATCCCGCGCAGAGCCTCGGCGATCTTCATGGCCGTGGTGGTCTTGCCGCTGCCGGACGGGCCGGACAGCAGCACGATCGGGCACGTGCGCACATTCTCGGCGATGGCGCGGGCCGCGCGCTCGATCTTTTCGGCATAGGCCGCGTCGCACGCATCCACGAATTCCTTGGGGTCAGCCTGGATGCGGCGGTTGATCTCCTGGATCTGATAGCTCATAGGAAAAATGCCTCCAGTTTTGCCTTGGCCGCGCAGATGCGGTCGATATTGGCGATGTATTCCGTGGGATATTTGGGGTCGATGTGCCGCTCGAGCCGGCCGCCGGGGCACACGAGCTTCGTCGAGGCGCCGCCGCCCATGGCGAGGATGCTGCACAGCTCTTCCATGATGCAGATGTTGTAGAGATTCTCCTGTCCCGGCCGCGTCCAGCCGACGTTTTCAAATCCGCCGGACATGAACTTCTGCCGGTAGAGGTAATACGGCGCGTAGCCCGCCGTGTCGAGCGCGGTATTGGCAAAGTCGAGCATCTCGCCGACCTGCGCCCCGTCGGGGACGGGCGCCGTCTGCTGCGAGAGGTCTGCCCCGCGCTTGCGCGAGAGCGTGTGCACGGTGATATTTTCGGGCGCGAGCGCGAGCACCTGCTCGAGCGTGGTGCGAAAGCCGTCCGGCGTGTCGCCGGGCAGGCCGGCGATCAGGTCCATGTTCACGGCAAAGCCGCCGGTCGTGCGCACGAGCTGCAGCGCGTCATAGATGTCCTGCGCCGTGTGGCGGCGGCCGATCGTTTCGAGCACGCGGTCGTCGAGCGTCTGCGGGTTGACGCTGATGCGGTCGACCCGGTGCGCGCGCAGCACGTGCAGCTTGTCGGCCGTGATGGTGTCGGGCCGGCCGGCCTCGACGGTGAACTCGCGCAGGGCGCTGAGGTCGAATGCCGCGTCGAGCTGCGTGCACAGCGCGTCGAGCTGGCGCGCCGAGAGCGTGGTCGGCGTGCCGCCGCCGATGTAGAGCGACACGACGCGCAGACCGGCGCGGTGCACGGCCTCGGCGGTCGCCGCGATCTCGCGCGCGAGCGCCTGCAGAAACTCCGGCACGAGCGCCATGCTCTTTTCCACCGACTGGCTCACAAAGCTGCAGTAGGCGCAGCGCGTCGGGCAAAACGGGATGCCCACGTACAGGCACACGTCCTTTTCGCCGAGCGAGTCCATGGCGCGCAGCGTAGCGTGGGCGGTGCGCACGACGAGCGCGGCGCGCGCGGGCGCGACGTCGTAGTGCCGCTCGAAATAGCGCGCGGCCTGCACATCGCCCATGCCCTGCGCGAGCAGGGGGGTCATGAGCTTGCCGGGGCGTACGCCCGTGAGCATGCCCCACGGCCGGTGCGGCAGGCCGATGCCCATGGCCGCGCGGTAAAACGCGCGCTTGACCGCACCCTGCAGCCGCCGGTCGGTCTCGTTGGGGTCGGTCAGTTCCTCGTTGGGCACGCTCGTGCGGCCGTTGGCCGTCCGGCCCTGATAGACGAGCACGCACGTCGCGGTCGTCACCTTTGCGCCGGACATGAGCCGCAGCTCCGCGCGGTCGCCGGTCGGCCGTCCGTCCGGATACACCGGGCGCTCATCCGGAAACAGCGTCAGCAGCATCTGCTCCGCCGCGTAGCGGTAATCATGTCCGATCAGATAGAGATTCATGGTTTTCAGTTATCTCCTTTTCCCGTGTCAGGTCAGGAGCGGTCCTTGGCCTTGTTCTTGAGTTCTCTGGCCTTTGCCTTCAGGGCTTTGGCCAGCTGCTTGCGGCGCTGCGCGTGCTCATGCACACGCGTGAAGGCCGGGCCGTTGGTCTTGCCTTCGCGCAGCGCCGGGAACGCCTGCGCGATACGCTCGTGCACGATGTTGCGCTGACCCAGCAGCTCCTCGCGGCGCTGCAGCAGTTCGCTGCGGCGGGCCAGCAGTTCGCTGCGGCGCATGAGCGAGTTCTCGGCGCGCTTTTCTGCGATCTGCTCGCCTTTTTCCTTCGCGTCGGTGTAAACCTCCATGCTGCGGTCCTTCACGTCCGAGGCGCGAATATAGATCTCCTCGCCGATCTCGTCGGAGATGGCCGTGAGCGAATCCTCGATGGCCTGCAGGGCGCGCAGCTTCTTCGGCAGCTTGCGGATCTCCATGGCGGTGATGATGTTGTCCGTGATCCACAGGACGCTGAACGTGCCGAGCAGCGCCCAGCCGAGCTTTTTCGGGATGAGGTCGACGACCTTGGCCACGAGCGGCTGGAACACATCGACCACGAACACGCACGCCAGCCCCCACAGCACCGAAAACTCCAGACACACGTAGCCCTTGATGTTCAGCGGGCGCTTGGAGTAGTCCCACCACTTGTCGTGGAACACTTTTTCGAGCACCCAGCCGGTGAGGTATTCGATGGCGCTCGTGAACAGTACGCTGCCGCCGAACAGCAGCCAGAAGCTGCTCTTGAGCGGCCCGAGCACGAGCAGTACGCTCATCACGCCGAAGCCGTAGATGGAGCAGATCGGGCCGTTGACGAAGCCGCGGTTGACGAACTTGCCGTGCGCGACGGCGGCGAAGGCTACCTCTGAGCACCAGCCGAGAAAGCCGTAAATGTAGAAGTACCAGAGGATCTGGAACCAGGAATAGGGCACAAGCACGGAAAAAACTCCTCTCAGATCTGGGCGCCTGCGGCGACACTGCCCCAGTCTCATCATGATGGTTCAAAGATTATAACATAATGCTCCGGGCATTTCCAGTCTTTCCGGCGCGGATGGGACAAAAGCGGCAAAATGGACAAAAACACAGCGGAGTGCCTTTTCAAGCCTTCCCCTTTGAGGAGAAGGCTTGAAAAACTGCCATCCGCCTTTGTTTTTTCGCGCGCAAAAGCGGAGCGCACGACGGTGCGCTCCGCTTGGAAAACCGGGGATTTACTTGATCGTCAGCAGCAGCTCGCCGGCCTTGACCGTCTGGCCGCCCTTGACAAAGACCTCGTCGATCGTGCCGTCCATGCGGGCGACGACGCTCGTCTCCATCTTCATGGCCTCGATCACGGCGAGCACGTCGTTGACCTTGACTTGGTCGCCGGGCTTGACGTTGACCTTCGACACCATGCCGGGGATGGATGCGCCGGCCTGGCTCTTGTCGTTCGGGTCGGCCATGACGACGGTCTTGGCCGTGTCGGTCGCGGTCGGATCGGGCACGGCGACCTCACGGCGCATGCCGTTGAGCTCGAACTGCACGTTGCGCGTGCCGTCGTCGTTGCGGTCGCCGAGACCGATGTACTTGATCATGAGGGTCTTGCCGTCCTCGATGTTGATCTTGTTCATCTCGCCGACGGCCATGCCGTTGAAGAACACGTGGCTGCCCATGCGCATGATGTAGCCATACTCCTTGCGGTGGCGGATGTACTCCTCATAGACCTTCGGGTACATGGCGTAGGAGATGAGGGAGCGCGGCTCCTCGTAGTTCGGGTAGAACTTGCGGATCTCGCTGCGCAGCTGATCCCAGTCAACGGGCGGCAGCAGGTCGCCGGGGCGGCCGGTGATCGGCTTTTCGCCCTTGAGCACGACGCGCTGCAGATCCTTCGGGAAGCCGCAGGGCGGCTGGCCCATCATGCCCTTGAAGTAGCTCACGACGCTGTCGGGGAAGGCGAGGGTCTCGCCGCGCTCGACGATGTTTTCGGGCGTGAGGTCATTCTGCACCATGAAGATCGCCAGGTCGCCGACCATTTTGGACGACGGCGTGACCTTGATGATGTCACCGAGCATGATGTTGACGGTGCGGTACATCTCCTTGACCTCCGCGAAGCGGTGGCCGAGGCCGAGCGACTCGACCTGCGGCTGCAGGTTCGTGTACTGGCCGCCGGGGATCTCGTAGCGGTAGATATCGGTGACGGGCACTTTGAGGCCCTTGTCGAAGCTCTCGTAGCGCAGGCGCACGTCGGCCCAGTAATCGGCCAGCTCCTGCAGGCGCTGCGGGTCAAAGCCGGTGTCGCGCTCCTGACCGCGCAGGGACTCGACGACGGCGTTCATCGACGGCTGGCTCGTGAGGTTGGCCAGCGGGCCGATGGCGGTGTCGACCACGTCCACGCCGGCCTCGGCCGCCATGAGATAGGTCGCGATCTGGTTGTCGGTGGTGTTGTGCGTGTGCAGGTGGATGGGGATGCCGATCTCCTGCTTGAGGGTGCTCACGAGCTTCTTGGCGGCGTAGGGCTTGAGCAGGCCGGACATGTCCTTGATGGCCAGCATGTGCACGCCGCGGCGCTCGAGCTCCTTGGCGAAGTTGACGTAGTATTCGAGTGTGTAGCGGTCGCGCGTCGGGTCGAGGATATCGCCGGTGTAGCACACGGTGCCCTCGAGGAACTTGCCCTGACGCAGCACCTCGTCCATGGCGGTCTCCATGTTCGGCAGCCAGTTGAGCGAGTCGAACACGCGGAACACGTCGATGCCCTCGCGGGCGGACTCGGCGATGAAGGCACGCACAAGGTTGTCCGGATAGCTCGCGTAGCCGACGAGGTTCGAGCCGCGCAGCAGCATCTGGAACGGGATGTTCGGGATCTTCTCGCGCAGCATCTCCAGGCGCTCCCACGGGGACTCATGCAGGAAGCGGTAGGCGGTGTCAAACGTCGCGCCGCCCCACATCTCGAGCGAGAAGCAGTCGGCGAGGATGTCGGCCGTGCCGTCGGCGCCCTTGAGCATGTCGCGGGTGCGCAGGCGGGTACTCAGCAGGGACTGGTGCGCGTCGCGCATCGTCGTGTCGGTGATGAGCAGCTTCTTCTGGCCGAGGACCCAGTCCTTGACGGCCTCGGGGCCGTCGGTGTCGAGCAGGAGCTTGAGCCCGTCCTGCTTCGAGATCTCGCGCTGCGCCTTCGGGAAGCGCGGCGTGTCGTACTGGTGGCGCTCGGCGTCGGGATTGTTGACCTGGATGTTGGCGATGTATTTGAGCACGCGGGTCGCGCGGTCGCGCGATTCGGTGAACTCGAACAGCTCCGGCGTCTCGTCGATGAACTTCGTGTGGCACTTGCCGGCGACGAAGGTCGGGTGCGTGAGGATATTCGTCACAAACGGGATGTTCGTCTTGACGCCGCGCACGTGCTCCTCATTGATGGCGCGGGTAGCCTTACGGCAGACGGCGGGGAAGGTGCAGTCCCAGCTCGTGACCTTGACGAGCAGCGAGTCATAGTACGGCGAGATGATCGAGCCCGTGCCGGCGTTGCCGCCGTCGAGACGCACGCCGAAGCCGCCGCCGGAGCGGTAGGCCTCGATCTTGCCGTTGTCGGGCGCGAAGTTGTTGGCCGGGTCCTCGGTGGTCACGCGGCACTGGATGGCGTAGCCGTTGACCTTGAGGTTGTTCTGGTCGCCGAGACCGATCTCCGGGTGGCTGATCGGCTGACCCTCGGCGATGAGGATCTGTGCACGCACGAGGTCGATGCTCGTGACCATCTCGGTGACGGTGTGCTCGACCTGGATGCGGGGGTTCATCTCGATGAAGTAGTGGTTGCCGTCGCGGTCGACGAGGAACTCCACCGTGCCGGCGTTGACATAGCCGACGGCCTCGGCGATCTTCACGGCGTCGGCGTGCAGCTGCTCGCGGATGCTCTCGGGCACGCTCCACGCGGGCGCAAACTCCACGACCTTCTGGTAGCGGCGCTGCAGCGAGCAGTCACGCTCGCCGAGGTGGCGCACGTTGCCGTACTGGTCGGCGAGGATCTGCACCTCGATGTGCTTGGGCTGCACGAGGTATTTCTCGATGAAGATGTCGTCATTGCCGAAGGCCTTGCGCGCCTCGTTCTTGACGAGCTCGAACGCGGGGATGACGTCCTCGGGCATCTCGCACAGGCGCATACCGCGGCCGCCGCCGCCGGCTGCCGCCTTGAGGATGACGGGGAAGCCGAAGCTGATGGCCTTCTCAAGCGCCTCCTGCCCATCGCGCAGAGGCTCGGAGCAGCCGGGGATGACCGGCACGCCGCACTCCATGGCGATCTGCTTGGCCGAGAGCTTGTCGCCCATTTTGCCGAGCACGTCGCTCGGAGGCCCGATGAACGTGATGCCGGCCTCTTCACAGGCGCGGGCAAAGTCCGCGTTTTCGGACAGGAAACCGTAGCCCGGATGGATGGCGTCGACGCCGCGGCGCTTGGCCAGGTCGATGATCTCGGGGATGTCGAGATACGCGCCCAGAGGGCTCTTGTTTTCACCGACGAGATACGCCTCGTCGGCGCGGGTGCGGAACAGACTCAGTTCGTCTTCCTTGGAGTACATGGCCACGGTGTGGATACCGAGGTCATAGCACGCGCGGAAGATACGCACCGCGATCTCGCCGCGGTTGGCGGCAAGGACCTTGTTGAAAACCTTTTCTGACACGGTCGTGTCTCCTTTCTGACTGCGGCGGGGCCGCAGAGGTGGGGGCGGCAGCGGCGCGGGGGAGATCCGGCGTGCTGCCAACGTCGGAATTATATCATATATCAGTAACAATAGAAATAAAATTTTTGATTTTTGGCGAGTTTAAAATCTAACAAATACTGTTTACATGCAATTCTTTTCTCGCCGCGCGGAATGTGGTACAATATCGGACGAAAATTCAGGAAAGCTGGAATGAATTTGGAAAACATTTGCTATATCGTCGGCGCGGCCAGTCTTGACGGCGTGCGCCTGAGCCCCCGGCCGGGGGATTACGTGATCGCGGCCGACGGCGGCTACCGCACGCTGAAGGCGCGCGGCATCGAGCCGGACTTCGTCATGGGCGACTTTGACTCCCTCGGCTACCGGCCGGATCACCCGAACGTGGAGACGCACCCGGTCATGAAGGATGACACCGACCTCGGCCTCGCCGTGCGCTGGGCGCTGGCGCACGGGTACCGGCGGCTCGTGATCGCGGGCGCGCTCGGCGGCCGCCTCG
>OCHG01000652.1_pt1 | contig 29923 bp, 23 predicted proteins | sample 1538801 | NCBI WGS metagenome assembly OCHG01 (sample SAMN04571727, study PRJEB22368) | human gut metagenome | biome: human gut; material: stool | host: Homo sapiens | place: Luxembourg | collected 2012-09-20 | reverse complement strand
GCTATGCCGACGCCCTCGACGCGCGGGAGGCACTGCTGAACGACGCCGCCCAGCCGGATGTTTCCATCCGCCCGCTGAACGATGACGAACGCCCGTGGCTGCTGTTTTATACCGATGTCGCGCCCGGCCCCGATATGTGGGGGCTGACGCCGTACTTTGGCAAGCAGTCTGTCACAATTTCGGATTTTGAATGACACAAACCCCTGCCGTGCTGCAGGGGTTTTGCATGAATGCAATTCCTATTGAGCAGGTAGGAAACCGCACCTGCCATACTGATTCTATAAAGAGGCTTCCGCATGATCTATCTTGACTATACCGCCAACACCCCGGCAGACCCCGACGTTCTGGACGCATACCTTGCGGCGGAGCGCCGTTATATCGCCAACCCCAACTCTACCCACATTGCTGGGCAGGAGGCCCGCGCCGAGATGGAGCGGGTGACCCAATCCATTGCGCAGCACCTTGGCGTGCAGCCTGCCGAGATCATCTACACCTCGGGCGCGAGCGAGGCGAACAACCTTGCCCTCAAGGGCATTGCCCATGCGTCGCGGCACATCGGCAAGCACATCATCTCCACCCAGCTGGAGCACTCCTCGGTGGGCGCGTCGCTGTCGGCTTTGCAGCAGCAGGGGTACGAGATCGACCTGCTGGACATTGGCCGCGACGGCAGGGTAGACCTGGACCAGCTGCGGGAGCTGATGCGCGACGATACGATCCTGGTCGCCGTCTGCGCTGTGGACAGTGAGCTTGGCACGATCCAGCCCATTCGGGAGATTGCTGGAATCGTCAAGCCGTACCCCGGCTGTCGCCTGCACGTGGACGCCACCCAAGCCGTCGGCAAGACCGACCTCTGGCTTGACGGCGTCGATACGATGAGCTTCACTGCCCACAAGTTCTACGGCCCCAACGGCATCGGCGCGCTGTACAAGCGCCGCGGCCTCGTCATTGAGCCGCAGATTTCCGGCGGTGCCAGCACCACGATCTACCGCAGCGGCACGCCGACGCTGGGCCTTGCCGTCAGCCTGGACGCCGCACTGACCAAAGCACTGGCCGGGCAGGACGCCCGCAACGCCCATGTGCAAAGGCTGCATGACCGCCTGCTGGCGGGTTTGCAGCAATACAGCCTTGTGCGCGTCAACAGCCCCGCGCATGCTGTGCCGCATATCGTCAATGTCAGCGTGACCGGCGTCAAGGGCACGCGGTTTCAGCAGGCGCTGAGCGAACAGGGCGTCTGCGTGTCGGTCAAATCGGCCTGCTCGTCGGACGGTCTGCCGTCCAAGGCCGTGTTCGCCGTCAGCCGGGATCGCCGCAACGCGCTGTCCAGCTGGCGCATCAGCATCAGCCACCTGACCACCGACGCGGAGATCGACGGCTTCCTGCAAGCCTTTGACACCTGCTACAAAACCCTGACGAATAAGGAGAATTGACCCTTGGAACGCCAATTAGAGACCTATCAAAAAATCGAGCGCAGCATTATCAAAAAATTCCGCAAGCAGCTTTGGACGCCCTTCATCGTGGCCGTCAAGCGGTACGAGCTGATCCAGGCCGGGGACAAGATTGCCGTCTGCATCTCCGGCGGCAAGGATTCGATGCTTATGGCCAAGCTCCTGCAGGAATTGCAGCGCCACAGCGAGGTTCCGTTTAAGCTCGTCTACCTCGTCATGGACCCCGGCTATAATGAAATCAACCGCCAGAAGATCGAGAGCAACGCCGCGCTGCTGCACATTCCCATCACAGTATTTGAGACGAACATCTTTGATGTCGCCAACAACAGTGATAAGTCGCCCTGCTACCTCTGCGCCCGCATGCGCCGCGGCCACCTGTACAAGAAAGCGCAGGAGCTTGGCTGCAACAAAATCGCGCTGGGACATCATTTTAATGATGTCATCGAGACGACAGTCATGAGCATGTTCTACGGCTCCCAGCTGCAGGCCATGCCGCCGAAGCTGCACAGCACGAACTTTCCGGGCATGACGCTGATCCGCCCGATGTACTGCATCCGCGAGGATGACATCATCGCGTGGCGCCGCTACAATGAGCTGGAATTTATCCAGTGCGCCTGCCGTTTTACCGAGGCCTGCACGATCTGCGACAACGGCGGAGGCGGCTCCAAGCGGCAGGAGGTCAAGGTCCTGCTGCGCCGCCTGATGCGCGACAACCCGAACATCGAAAACAGTATCTTCCGCAGCATCCACGCTGTGTCGCTTGACACAATGCCCGGCTACAAGTCCGAGGGCGTGGAGCATTCGTTCCTGGAGCGGTTTGACAGGGTCGAGGAAGAACTGAAAACAAAAAAGGCTTCCCCCGAGGGGGAAGCTGTCCGCAAAGCGGACTGATGCGGGCGGAGCTGCTGCGGCAGCCCGTTTACCGGGCAGCTTCGGCAGTTTGCCCCTCATCCGGCCTCGCTGCGCTCGTCTGCCTTCCCCCACGGGGGAAGGCTTTTTTATTATCCTCACCACTGCCGCCGGTATTCCCCCGGCGTCGTGCCCTCTACTTTTTTAAATAAGCGGGAAAAATAATTTGCGTCGTTCAGCCCGCATTCCTGCGCAACGTTCTCCACGCTTTTGTCCGTGAACCGAAGCAGCCGCTTGGCCTGCGTAATGCGCAGCTGCGTCAGGTAGCTCGTCACCGAAAGCCCGAACTGCTCCTTGAACACCCGCGTAAGGTAAAACTTGTTGATGTAAAACCGCTCGGCCAGCGCGTCCAGCGTGATCTTCTCGGCAAAGTGCAGGTCAAGATAGTCCTTGATTTCCTGCACATTCTGTCGCTTCGTGCCCGCAGTGCGCACAACTTCGGGGTGCCAGCTCTCCTGCATCAGAAGGGTCAGCAGGGCAAACAGCCCCTCGCAGATCTGCATATCCCGCACGTAATTGTCAGAGGCCGCCAGCGTGTACAGTGCTTCGAGACGGCGGGTGTAGGGTGCGGTATTTTCCGGGTGAAAGCTCGGCTGGCCACCGCGCTCACGGTATTTTTTGTAGATGGCTGCCATATTCGGGCCGTAAAAGTGCGCCCACCGCAGCTGCCACAGGTCGTCGCCCGTATAATGGCGATAGGGGCGGCGGCAGTCGAGAAACACACAGTCCCCGGCGCTTAGCACGCGGGTCTCGCCCTCATATTCCAGCGTGCCGCTGCCGCTTTCGACCACAAAAAACAGGTAGGAGGCCAGCCCCTGCCGGGTGCTGGCATGGGGGCTGCGTGCCTGCAGCTGCCCGACCTCCTGCAGATGCACAAGGTTCGATTTTGCAAACGCCGACGGCGTGTAGATCATGCGCCGGGCGTGCACAAGCTCACCGTCAAACAGCGGGGTATCCATCCGCGTCACCTCCCGGAAACCAGTATACCAAAAAAGTCAATATAATGCTAGTCTTTTGCAAGATTCCCACTGCCCAAGCACAAAATAATGCGGTACAATAACAAACAAGATATGAAAAACCGCGCAGTACGCTGCGCAAGATACAGATGAAAGGGTAGTAACCTATGAAAAAAGCACTCATCACCGGCATCACCGGCCAGGACGGCAGCTATCTGGCAGAGTTCCTGCTGGAAAAGGGCTACGACGTCCACGGCGTCATCCGCCGCTCCTCCGTCGATTACCGCGAGCGCATCGCCCATCTGGAGGGGCATCCGCACTTCCACCTGCACTACGGCGATCTGAGCGACTCCATGAGCATCCTCTCCGTCGTCAGCACCGTGCGGCCCGACGAGATCTACAACCTCGCCGCCCAGAGCCATGTGCAGGTCAGCTTTGATGTGCCGGAGTTCACCGCCGACGTCGATGCCACCGGCGTGCTGCGCGTTCTGGAGGCTGTGCGCCTGTCCGGCCTCAAGGACACCTGCCGCATCTATCAGGCATCTACATCCGAGCTGTACGGCAAGGTCGAGGAGGTTCCCCAGAACGAGAACACGCCGTTCCACCCCTACAGCCCCTACGCCGTCGCCAAGCAGTACGGCTTCTGGATCGTGAAGGAGTACCGCGAGGCGTACAACATGTTCTGCTGCTCGGGCATCCTGTTCAACCACGAGTCCGAGCGCCGCGGCGAGACCTTCGTCACCCGCAAGATCACGCTGGCTGCCGCCCGCATTGCGCAGGGCAAGCAGGATAAGCTGTATCTGGGCAACCTGTCCAGCCTGCGCGACTGGGGCTATGCCAGGGACTACGTCGAGTGCATGTGGCTGATTTTGCAGAACGACAAGCCCGAGGACTTCGTCATTGCCACCGGTGAGCAGCACTCCGTCCGCGAGTTCTGCCAGCTGGCCTTCCACGATGTGGGCATCGAGCTGGAATTTGTCGGCGAGGGCATGAACGAGAAAGGCATCGACAAGGCCACGGGCAAGACGGTCATCGAGGTCAGCCCCGACTTCTACCGCCCGACGGACGTCGTCAACCTCTGGGGCGACCCGTCCAAAGCAAAGCGCGAGCTGGGCTGGAACCCGACCAAGACTACGTTTGAGCAACTCGTCAAGATCATGGTCGACCACGACATGAAGAAGGTTGCCGTCGAGCGCGCTGAGGAGCACATCAAGACGAACCTGGCTGAGTATCTCGAAAAGGGCGTTATCAAATAATGTATTCAAAAGAGGGTAACTTATTATGATGGACAAAAATGCAAAAATCTACGTTGCCGGGCACCGCGGCATGGTGGGCAGCGCCATCGTGCGTGAGCTGCGGCGCCAGGGCTACAACAATATCATCACCCGCACCCACAAGGAGCTTGACCTCTGCCGTCAGGAAAATGTCGAAAAGTTCTTTGCCGAGGAAAAGCCCGAGTACGTATTCCTTGCCGCGGCCAAGGTCGGCGGCATCGTCGCCAATCAGGAGGCGCTGGCCGATTTCATGTGGTTCAACATGACGCTCGAGATGAACGTCATCCACTCTGCCTGGCAGAACGGCTGCAAGAAGCTGGAGTTCCTCGGTTCGTCCTGCATCTATCCGCGCATGGCTCCGCAGCCGATGAAGGAAAGCTGCCTGCTGACTTCCGAACTGGAAAAGACGAACGAGGCTTACGCCCTCGCCAAAATCAGCGGCCTCAAATACTGCGAGTTCCTAAACCGCCAGTACGGCACGGACTATATCTCGGTCATGCCCACGAACCTGTACGGCCCCAACGATAACTACCACCCGACCCACAGCCATGTGGTTCCCGCACTGATCCGCCGCTTCCATGAGGCGAAGGTCAACGGCGTCGAGAGCGTCACCTGCTGGGGCGACGGCAGCCCGCTGCGCGAGTTTTTGTATGTGGATGACCTGGCAAACCTCTGCGTGTTCCTGATGAACCACTACTCCGGCAACGAGACGGTCAACGCGGGTACCGGCAAGGAGCTGACCATCAAAGAATTGACCGAACTCGTTGCCAAGGTCGTCGGCTACACTGGCAAGATCGAGTGGGACGCCTCCAAACCCAACGGCACGCCCCGCAAGCTGCTGGACGTCTCCAAGGCGACGAACCTCGGCTGGACCTACAAGACCGAGCTGGAGGACGGCCTGCGCCTGTCCTATGAGGACTTTCTGAACAACCCGATGCGCGCCGAGCGCTGAAAGGAAACGCTATGAATATCATCCTGCTGTCCGGCGGCTCCGGCAAGCGCCTGTGGCCGCTGTCGAACGACATTCGTTCCAAGCAGTTCATCAAAATCTTCAAGACCGCCGACGGGTACGAGTCGATGGTCCAGCGCGTCTACCGCCAGATCAAGGAGGTCGACGCCGACGCCAGCGTGACGATTGCCACCAGCAAGACGCAGGTATCGTCCATTCACAACCAGCTGGGCAATTCGGTGGGCGTCTGCGTCGAGCCGTGCCGCCGTGATACCTTCCCGGCCATCGCACTGGCGACAGCCTACCTGCACGACGTCAAGGACGTCGGCCTTGATGAGGCTGTCGTCGTCTGCCCGGTAGACCCCTATGTCAACAATGACTATTTCGCCGCGCTGAAAACGCTGTCCGAGCTGGCCGGGCAGGGGAACGCGAATCTCTCCCTGATGGGCATTGAGCCGACCTACCCGAGCGAAAAGTACGGCTACATTATCCCGCAGAGTGCCGACGCCATCAGCCCGGTCAAAACGTTTAAAGAGAAGCCCGACGCCGCCACCGCCGAAAAGTACATTGCCCAGGGTGCGCTCTGGAACGGCGGTGTGTTTGCCTACAAACTGCGCTACGTGCTGGACAAGGCCCACGAACTGATCGATTTCACCGATTACAAGGACCTGTTCGATAAGTACGGGACGATGAAAAAAATCAGCTTCGACTACGCCGTTGTCGAGAATGAGTCCCAAATTCAGGTAATGCGCTTTGCGGGCCAGTGGAAGGATATGGGCACCTGGAACACCCTGACCGAGGCCATGGAGGAGCCGAGCATCGGCAAGGCCATGCTGAACGACACCTGCCAGAACGTCCATGTACTGAACGAGCTGGACGTGCCCGTGCTCTGCATGGGGCTGAAGGACGTCGTCGTCTCGGCCAGCCCGGAGGGCATTTTGGTCTCTGACAAGGAGCAGTCCAGCTACATCAAGCCGTATGTGGACAGCATCCATCAGCAGATCATGTTTGCCGAAAAGTCCTGGGGTTCCTTCCGCGTGCTCGACGTCGAGGACGCGAGCATGACCATCAAGATCACGCTCACCCCCGGCCACGGCATGAACTACCACAGCCATGAGAACCGCGACGAGGTCTGGACCGTCATCTCCGGTACCGGCCATGCGATTCTGGACGGCGTGCGCCGCGACGTGAAGCCAGGGGACATCCTGACGATGCCCGCCGGCTGCCGCCACACAGTCTTTGCCGACAGCGAGCTGAAAATCATCGAGGTTCAGCTCGGTTCGGCCATCAGCGTGGAGGATAAGCAGAAGTATCCGCTGCCGCAGGCTTGACAGCCGGCGCAAACCGCGCTATACTAAATAAGTATTCGCAAAAACACAGCGACGGAGAAAGTACGCACAAGCTGCTTTAGGCAAGAGAGGGCGGTCACCGGCTGCAAGCCGCCTGTAAAGCGCTTATGCGGAAGTTCGCTCCCGAGTGGTGCGCGGGAAAGGCCAAGGCCGAGTAGTGCGCAACGGCTCTGCACCGTTACCGGCAGCAAAAAGTGCCGCGCTTTACAGTGCGGAACACGGGTGGTACCGCGGAGAATTGTATTTTGCAAGGCTTCGTCCCTGATTCAACACAGGGACGGAGCCTTTTTGTTTGCTCCGGCCCTACTTCAAGCAGAGGTGTACTATGGAAGAAAAAATCAAGGAGCTGCGCGCCGCCATTGAGCAGGCCAGCGCAGACGTCACCGACAAAGCCCGCCTTTCTGACTTCTGGCAGAAATACCTGAGCAAGAACGGCGAGGTCGCGGGCCTGACCAAGAGTCTGCGCGATGTCCCCAAGGAGGACCGTCCTGCCGTCGGCAAGACCATCAATGAGTTCAAGCAGTGGGCCGAGGCACAGTATCAGGCCCTGTCCGAGCAGGTCGAAAAGGCCGCGCTCGAGGCCCGCAATGCCGCCGAGACCGTCGACATCACGATGCCCGCCAAGATTCGCCAAACCGGCAGCCTGCACCCGATCACCCTCGTCAAGAATGAGATCATCGACGTGTTCGCCGGTATGGGCTTTGAGATTTACGAGGGCCCCGAGATCGAGGACGACGACCACAACTTTACCCGCCTGAATGTGCCGAAGAACCATCCCGCCCGCGACATGCAGGATACGTTCTATGTCGCAGACGACATTGTGCTGCGTACCCAGACCAGCGGCGGTCAGATCCGCGTCATGGACATGGAAAAGCCCCCCATCAAGGTGCTGGCCCCGGGCCGCGTGTTCCGTTCCGACTCCGACGCGACCCACTCCCCGATGTTCCACCAGATGGAAGGCCTCGTCGTTGACAAGGGCATCACGCTCTGCGACCTGCAGGGAATGCTCGACAAATTCGTCCAGGCGCTGTTCGGTGCAGACGTCAAGACCCGCCTGCGTCCGTCTTACTTCCCGTTCACCGAGCCGAGCGTCGAGGTCGACGTTTCCTGCTTCGAGTGCGGCGGCAAGGGCTGCCCGCTGTGCAAGCACACCGGTTGGATCGAGGTTCTCGGCGCCGGTGTCGTCCACCACAGCGTACTGGAAAACTGCGGCATTGACCCCAACGTCTACTCCGGCTTCGCATTCGGCATCGGCATTGAGCGTATCGCCATGCTGAAGTACGGCATCAACAACATCGGTCTGATGTTTGAAAACGATCTGCGCTTCTTGAAGCAGTTCGAGGATTGACAGGGGAGGAGTACAGAGTATGAAAGTACCATTCAGCTGGTTGAAGCAATATGTTGACATCGACGTCACCGCGCAGGAGCTTGAGGACAAGCTCTTTGGCTGCGGCTTTGAGGTCGAGGAGCTGATCGACCTCGGCGGCGAGATCTCCAAGGTCGTTGTCGGTGTTGTGACCGAGTGTGTCCCGCAGGAGGGCACCCATCTGCACATCTGCAAGGTTGACTGCGGCGAGTACGGCCACGACATCCAGATTTCCACCGGCGCACCCAACGTCTACGCCGGTATGCACACCGCCGCCGCACTCGATGGCTCCACGCTGCCCGGCGGCGTAAAAATCAAGGCGAAGCCCCTGATGGGCGTCGAGTCCAACGGTATGCTGTGCAGCGGTGAGGAACTTGGCCTGAACGAGGATCTGTACCCCGGTGCCGAGGTCTACGGCCTGCTCGATTTGCCGAAGGACACTGTCCCCGGCACGCCCATTCAGCAGGTCGTCGGCCTTGACGACTACATTTTTGATATTTCCATCACGGCCAACCGCGCCGACTGCCAGAGTGTGCTCGGCATTGCGCGCGAGGTTGCAGCAGTGCTGAACAAGCCCCTCAAGATGCCTGCCACCGACTACACGGTCAGCGACTATGTTGATCCGCGCCTGTCCATCAGCGTCGAGGCCGAGGATCTTTGCCCGCGCTACATTGGCCATTATGTCCGCAACATCACGCCGGGCGAGTCCCCACGCTGGATGCGCCGTCAGCTGGCCCTGTGCGGTCTGCGCAGCATCTCCAACGTCGTTGACATCACGAACTATGTCATGCTGGAGATTGGCCAGCCCATGCACGCCTTCGACTTGGACACGCTGGAAAGCTGCCAGATCCTCGTCCGCCGCGCCAAAGACGGCGAGAAGATCACAACGCTGGACGAAAAAGAGTTCACCCTGACGCCCAACAACCTCGTCATCTGCGACGGCTCCAAGCCCGTTGCGCTGGCGGGTGTCATGGGCGGCCTGAACAGCGAAATTAAAGATACCACCACCCAGCTGCTGTTTGAGAGCGCCAAGTTTGCCCGCGACAACATCCGCAAGACGGCCCGCGGCCTCGGCCAGAACACCGATGCCTCCAGCCATTACGAGAAGGGTATCTCCGAGTACACCACCGAGCTTGGCATGGCCCGTGCCCTGCACCTGATTCAGGAGCTGGGCTGCGGCGAGGTCACCTCCACCCATTTTGACTGTTCCGCCGGTGCCCCGCGTGAGGGCAAGCGTTTCACGGCCAAGGTCAGCGGTATCAATGCCATCCTCGGCATCACTGTGCCCACCGATGCGATTCTGGACATCCTGAAACGCCTGCAGTTCGAGGTCAAACTCGAAGCCGACGGCGACACGATGCAGGTCGTCGCGCCCCGCTGGCGTGAGGACATCGAGGTCGGTGAGCCCGACCTGGCCGAGGAGGTCATCCGCGAGTACGGCTATGAACACATCGTCCCCACCTTCCTGAAAGCTGCCACCGTCACCACCGGCGGCCTGACCGCCGAGCAGAAAGCGCAGGCCAAGGCCAAGCGCACCATGTGTGCCCAGGGCTTCTACGAGGCCGAGACGCTGGCCTTCTACGCCGACGCTGACCTCGACATGCTGCACATTGCCGCCGACGCGCCGGAGCGCAAGGTCATCCGTATCCTGAACCCCATTTCCTCCCATCTGACCATCATGCGCCCGCTGCTGGCACCGTCCCTGCTGAATGTCGTCGTCGACAACCTGCGCAAGGGCAACGCCGAGGGTCGTCTGTTCGAGATGTCCAACATCTACATCCCGAAGCAGCTGCCCGTCACCGAACTGCCCGAGGAGCGTCTGCATCTGAGCTTTGCTGCCTGGGGCAGTGAGGAGGACTTCTTCGCAGTCAAGGGTGCTGTCGAGAGCTTCGGCGCTGCGTTCGGCGTCGAGCTGACCGTCGAGCGCGCGACGGACGTTGCCTGGCTGCACCCCGGTATTGCCGCTTATATCCTGTGCAAGGGTGAGCGCGTCGGTGTCTTTGGCAAGCTGGCTAATGATGTGACAAGTGAGCTCAAGCTGCCCAAGGACAGCCGCGCCAACCTGAACATCTATCTGGGCGAGATCGACTGGGTCGCGTTCCACGCACTGGTCCCCGCCGCCATCCACTACCAGCCCATCCCCGAGTTTGCCCCGGTCCAGCGTGATCTGGCGCTCGTCGCCCCCGAGAGCATGGAGTGCGGCACCCTCGTCACCGAGATGCAGCGCGCCTGCAAGCAGCTGACCAAGGTCGAGCTGTTCGACATCTACCGCGGCGAAAAGCTCGGCGCGGACAAGAAGAGCATGGCGTTCAGCCTGTCCTTCCAGCCCGCTGACAAGCCGCTGACCCCCGATGAGATCGACCGTTTCGTCAAGAAAATTCTCGGCAACCTGAAGTTCAAGCTCGGCATCGAGATCCGCGAGTAATCTGTTTATGCTGTCCGTCCTGCGCCGCACGGTGCAGGACGGATATTTTTTACAGATTTTTGTGTGATATTTCCCTTGTCTTTTTGCCGCGCAGGTCGTATAGTAAAGGCAATACCGCATAATTCTAAGTACCGATACGGCGAGCGAGGTGCGGCAGCTGCTAAGCCAAAAGCGCAGATAATACTTTGTGTATTATCGAGCATTTTGGCAACGCAGATGCCGTGCCGCAGCCGCCGGAGCGGTGCTTAAGCCGTAAGGCGGGAATTGTGCGGTATTGCCTAAAGATAATATTGTGTTACAGGAGAATCCATCATGGCAAAGATTCACCGCAGCGATGCACCGCTGCCGCAGGCCCCTTCCGTTCAGGTAAAGGCATCCTATACAGTCACCGATCTGTCGAAGGTTTCTCCTCAGGAACCTGCGGCCTTCTACGACCAGGACAATGACGAGGACTATCGTCGGCGCGAGACCGCGAAGTGCAAAAAAAAGCGCGGTAATCTGCTGTACACCCTCGCGATGATCGTTTTCGCCGCGATCTTCCTCATCAGCGGCGGCCTGCTGATCAAGCGGTTCCTCGATGACCGCAGGACCGAGAGCGAGTTTGCCGACCTGCAGTCGATGATCGATACCGCGGCGACCCCGGCCCCTGCAGGGGAGAATGTCAACCCCAACGGTGCCAGGTTTGCTGCCCTGCGCGACAAGAACAGCGACTTTATCGGCTGGATCTCCATCGACGGCACCAATCTGGATTTTCCGGTTATGTACGCGCCGGACAACAAGGACTTCTATCTGCGTCATGACTTCAACAAAGCCTACAGCGTCTACGGTGTACCGTACCTGGACGAACAAACGACGCTCGGGGCCAACGCCGAGAGCGGCAACCTGATCATCTACGGCCACAATATGAAAACCGGCACGATCTTTGGCTGCCTGACCGAGTACCGCAGGGCCGACTACTATCAGGAGCACCCCTTCATTGAGTTTGACACCGTCTACGGGGACGCCAAGTATGAGGTGTTCGGTGCGTTCACCATCGATGTCGTCAACGACACCTCGTTTATCTACAACCGGTACATCGACATGGACGAGGACACCTACAACCGCTATGTGGACCAGGTCATATCCCGCAGCGACGTGGACAGCGGCATCCGCCCTGCCTACGGTGAGCAGCTGCTGACCCTCTCTACCTGCGAGTATTCGTCCGCCAACGGGCGCTATGTCGTCGTAGCGCGTCGGGTCAGTGACTAATTTCCGAAAGTAATTACATCACGCACTTTAGATTCTTTTGCAAAGCGCGCAAAATGTTCTCTTGCTTGCAGATTGCACTTGCTATTCTTCCGGGAATGTGCTATGCTAATAAATGCGCGATAACTTTTGATTCGTTCTTATATGGTGTAAGAAACCGGAAAGGGAGAATGCGCGCAGCGGGTAGCCGTAGCCCTTGACGGCTGCCCGCTTTGTCTTTATGCCGCGCACATCTGTACAAAATCTGCGTAAAGCTATAGACATTTGTACCCAAATGGCATATACTGTAAAAGTATTTTGCTCTAATCCAATAAAATGGAAAGTATAGTTTCAACGCTGTAACAAAGGGAGGATACCTGTTATGTGTGGAATCGTAGGCTTTACCGGCGCGGCACAGGCCGCCCCCATTCTGCTGGACGGCCTGGCCAAGCTGGAATACCGCGGCTATGACTCTGCCGGTATGGCGGTGCAGAACGCCGCCGGCAAGATCGAGGTCGTCAAGGCCAAGGGCCGCCTAAAAGTCCTGAGCGAGATGACCGACGGCGGCAGCGCCGTGCCCGGCAACTGCGGCATCGGCCATACCCGCTGGGCGACCCATGGCGAGCCGTCCGTCGTCAACGCACACCCGCATTATTCCCGTGACCAGAAGATTGCCGTCGTACACAACGGAATCATTGAAAACTATCAGGAGCTCAAGGAGCGTCTGCTCAACAAGGGCTTCAGCTTCGTCTCCCAGACCGACACCGAGGTCGTTGCCCAGCTGCTTGACTACTATTACATGGGCGAGTCCGCAGGCAACGCACTGGACGCCATCACCCGCATGATGCTGCATGTCCGCGGCTCCTACGCGCTGGGCGTGCTCTTTGCCGACGAGCCCGGCGTCATCTACGCAGTGCGCAAGGACAGCCCGCTCATCGTCGGCAAGTGCGAGGACGGTGCCATCATCGCCTCCGACGTTCCTGCGCTGCTCAAGTACACCCGCACGGTCTACTACATTGACAATCTCGAGATTGCCCGCCTGACCCCCGACTCCATCGAGTTCTTCAACATCGACAAGGAGCCCATCACCCGCGAGTCCACCACCATTGAGTGGGACGCCGAGGCCGCGGAGAAGGGCGGCTACGAGCACTTCATGATGAAGGAGATCTACGAGCAGCCCGCCGCTGTCCGCGATACGATCTCCCCGCGCCTCAAGGACGGCCAGATTGACCTGTCCGAGCTTGCCCTTGACGAGGAGGCCATCAGGAATATCCATCGTCTCTACATCATCGGCTGCGGCTCCGCCTACCATGTCGGTATGGCCGCGCGCTATGTGTTTGAGAGCCTGGCCCGCATCCCTGTCGAGGTCGATGTCGCCAGCGAGTTCCGTTACCGCAATCCCGTGCTCGAAAAGGACGCACTCGCTATGGTCATCAGCCAGAGCGGTGAGACCGCCGACACGCTGGCCGCCCTGCGCCTGTGCAAGGAGCGCGGTGTGCGCACCATCGGCATTGTGAACGTCGTCGGCTCCAGCATTGCCCGTGAGGCCGACGCCACAATGTACACCTGGGCCGGCCCGGAAATCTCCGTCGCCACCACCAAAGCCTACAGCACTCAGCTGGCGGCCTGCTACCTGCTGGCTACCGAGTTTGCCCGTGTGCGCGGCACGCTGGCGGACGGCCAGTATGAGCACCTCGTCACCGAGCTGGAGGCTCTGCCCGAGAAGATTAAAAAGACCCTGGCCGACAAGGAGCGTATCCAGTGGTTTGCCAGCAAGTACGCAAACGCCAAGGACGCCTTCTTCATTGGCCGCGGCCTCGACTACGCCGTCGCGCTCGAGGGCAGTTTGAAATTTAAGGAGATCAGCTACATCCACTCCGAGGCGTTCGCCGCGGGCGAGATGAAGCACGGCCCGATTTCTCTGGTCGAGAATGGAACGCTGGTCGTTGGCATCCTGACCCAGCCGGACCTGTTTGAAAAGAGCGTTTCCAACATGGTCGAGGTCAAGAGCCGCGGTGCCTTCCTGATGGGCCTGACCACCTACGGAAATTACAGCATCGAGGACACTGCGGGCTTCACGGTCTACGTGCCCAAGACCGACCCGCACTTTGCCACGAGCCTGTCGGTCATTCCGCTGCAGTTGCTGGCCTACTACGTCAGCTGCGCCAAGGGATTAGATGTCGATAAGCCGCGCAATCTGGCCAAGAGCGTGACCGTCGAGTAAATTGCTTTCGTCCGTTTTACCAAAAATTTACCACGATTTTTATACAATATTAGTCCCATTTGTCTGCCCAAAAGTAGGACAAATGGGGCCTTTTTGTGTTATAATAGTCTATATGACAATTTTGCCGGGCCGTATTGCGCCCGTTTTCAGATAGAAGAACGTATAGTAAGGATGGAATCGATGCAACAGGTCTCAAAACAACTGATAAAAGGGCTTCCGCGCCGCATCGCACTGATGCTGCTGGACTGCGGGCTCATTGTACTTTGCTATTGGCTGGCCGTCATGCTGCGCTTTGACAGCGGCGACGCCTACCGCCGCGTGGAGATACTGCGCGCCATGGCCCCGATGCTCTTATACGTCCTGCCCATTTATATGATCGTGTTCTGGTTCGGCGGACTGTATGAGATCATGTGGGAGTACGCCGGTATGCGCGACCTTGCACGCCTGACCTGCCTTTCCGGGCTGGCGACGGGCATCATCATGCTGTTCGATCTGATCTACCACAGCCGCCCGATCTCCGGCGCGGTGCTGATCTTCGGCGCGGTATTCAACACGGCGGCCATAGCGGGCGTGCGGTTCCTGTGGCGGCTGGTCCTGACGATGCGCAACGCCAAGGCCAACAAGCCGGAGGACAACACGCCATTGCTCATTGTCGGCGCTGGCAACGCCGGTGCGTGGGCCGTCAACCTCTGCAAGACGAAAAATCAGAGCTTCGGCAACCCGGTCTGCATCGTTGACGACGACCTGACCAAAAAGGGCCTGCGCGTGCAGGGCGTACCGGTGCGCGGCACGATCTCTGACATACCGGAGCTGGTGCGCAAATATCATATTCTCGAGATCGTCATCGCCATCACGACGGTCAAGGGTGACCGTTTGAGCGAGATCATCAACCTCTGTAACTCCACCCACTGCCGCGTGCGGATGATCAGCGACCCGCAGGCTGTTGACGAGAACGGCAATCCTGTGGCGGCGGGCTTCCGTGAGCTGAACACGGCGGACTTCCTCTCCCGCGACGAGATCCAGCTGAACAATGCCCAGATCTCCGAGTACCTGCATGACAAGATCGTTCTCGTCACGGGCGGCGGAGGCTCCATCGGCAGCGAGCTTTGCCGTCAGATCATGCGCTACCAGCCCCGCCGTCTGCTGATTTTTGACATCTACGAGAACTGCGCCTATGAGCTGGAAACCGAGCTGAAAAACAAGTACGGTCCCGAAGCTCCTGTTATCACCCTCATCGGCTCCATCCGCGATAAAGCACGTCTGGACGATGTGTTCGACACCTATCATCCGTCCGTCGTCTTTCACGCGGCGGCGCACAAGCATGTGCCGCTGATGGAGATCAGCCCCGCCGAGGCCGTTAAGAACAACGTCTTTGGCACCAAGAACCTGCTGACCTCCGCCGCCGAGCACGGCGTGGAGCGGTTCGTCCAGCTCTCTACAGACAAGGCTGTCAACCCGACGAACGTCATGGGCTGCACCAAGCGCCTGTGCGAGATGCTGATCCAGACCTTCTCCCGGGCCACGTCGATGACCTGCGTTGCGGTGCGCTTCGGCAACGTGCTGGGCAGCCACGGCAGCGTCATCCCGCTGTTTGAGGAGCAGATCAAGCGCGGCGGCCCTGTGACCATCACGCATCCCGATATTGTCCGCTACTTTATGACCATCACCGAGGCTGCGCAGCTCGTTCTGCAGGCCGGCGGTCTGGCGAAGGGCGGCAGCATCTACGTGCTGGTCAAGATCATGGATCTGGCTAACCGCCTGATACGCTTCTACGGCTACGAGCCGGGCGTAAATATGCAGGTCAAGGTCACCGGTCTGCGCCCCGGCGAAAAGCTGTACGAGGAACTGCTCATGGACTCCGAGCAGGACAAGATGGCCAAAACCGCCCACAACAAAATCTTCATCGCGCCGCCCATGCAGATCGATCTGGAAAAATTCTACACCGACCTGCAGCGGCTCAAGGACTCTGCCCTGCACAACAGCGACGAGGTCGTCGACGTTCTGCAGGAGATGGTCCCGACCTACCACCCCAACCGCCGCGTGCGCGCCGACCACACCGTTGTGGCCGCCACCGGCAACACCGCGCTTTTCTCCCGGGAGGAGATTGCGCAGAAGCTCCGGGAGACAGAGCATCCCGCCGAGGAGGGCTGATTTATGTACGAGCGTTACGGCAAGCGCCTGCTGGACATTATCCTTTCGCTGGCAGCCACGATCATTCTTGCAATTCCGATGGGGCTGGTCGCGCTGTGGATCAAGCTCGACTCCCCGGGGCCGGTCTTTTTCAAGCAGCGCCGCGTCGGCAAGGGTAAAACGCACTTTAACATCCTGAAGTTCCGCACGATGCGCGGCGACACCCCGCACGACGTTCCCACGCACCTTTTGAAAGATGCGGACAGCTACATTACCGGGAGCGGTGCCTTCCTGCGCAAGACGAGCCTGGACGAGCTGCCGCAGATCTACAACATACTGGCAGGGCAGATGAGCGTCATCGGGCCGCGCCCCGCACTGTACAACCAGTACGACCTGATCGAGGCGCGCGACAAGGTCCGCGCCAACGACATCCGCCCGGGCCTGACCGGCTTAGCGCAGGTCAACGGACGCGACGAGCTGCCGATTGACGTCAAAGCCCGCTACGACGGTGAGTACGCCGCCCATGTGACATTCTGGAATGATGTAAAGATTTTCTTCCGCAGCATCACCTATGTGTTCGAGCGCCGCGGCGTCGTCGAGGGCGGCACCGGTGCCATGAACCAGACAAAAAAGGAAAAATCGTCAAAATGACGGACGTTGTACCTGCCAGGAAAACACCGGCAGGTACATTTTTTGTGCTGATTTAAAAAATGTACAAGAAAATCTTGCGATTTTCGTGAAAATATGTTGCAAAAGCCAAGCGAATTGTGTAAAATATACATTATGATGTTTTGGTTTTCAGGCAGATTACCAAACGGCAATTTTGCCAAACACGCATAGCCCGCACTGCACACCGGTGCAGACTGTCTAAATAACAGCTAAAAGGGGAGTCACATATTATGGCAAACAGGGTATTCCAGAACGTGGTCTACCAGATGAAGGACGCAGTGGATCGTGTCGTCGGCGTGATTGATGAGACCGGCACCGTCATTTCCTGCTCTGAGCTGGGACAGATCGGTGAGGTGCGCGAGGGCGTGGCCGCTGTCCGCCAGACGGCCGGGGATGCTTTCGTGCGCGATGGGTATGCCTACCATCAGTTCTCCAACGCCAAGCACAATGACTACGCCGTCTTTGTCGAGGGCACTGACACTACCGCCGAGCAGTTCGCCGCCATGCTCTCCATCAGCCTGCAGAGCATCAAGCAGTACCACGACGAAAAATTCGACAAGACGAACTTCATCAAGAACGTCGTGCTCGACAACATCCTGCCCGGTGACATCTACGCCAAGGCGCGGGAGCTGCACTTTGTCTCCGACGTGCAGCGCGTCGTACTGCTGATCCGCGTGACCTCCGGCAATGATATTTCCGCCTACGACGTCGTCAGCGGTCTTTTCCCGGACAAACAGAAGGACTTCGTCTTTAACATCAGCGAGACCGACACCGTCCTGGTCAAGGAGATCAAGCCCGACAACAACACCCGCGATATGGAAAAGCCTCCATCGTCGATACGCTGCAGGGCGACCATTACATCAAGGCCGTCGTCGGCATCGGTACGCCCATCGGCAACATCAAGGACCTGGCCTCCAGCTTTAAGGAAGCCCAGATTGCCATGGAGGTCGGCAAGGTGTTTGACACCGAACGTCAGGTCATCAGCTATGACCATCTGGGCATTGCGCGCCTGATCTACCAGCTGCCTACGACGCTCTGCGAGGCATTCCTGCGTGAGGTGTTCAAGCAGGAGAGTATCGACTCCCTCGATGCCGAGACGCTGTTCACGATCCAGCGCTTCTTTGAGAACAACCTGAACGTCTCCGAGACGAGCCGCGGTCTGTTCGTTCACCGCAACACGCTGGTCTACCGCCTTGAGAAGATCCGCAAGCTGACCGGCCTTGACCTGCGCAACTTCGATGATGCCATCGTCTTTAAGGTGGCGCTGATGGTCAAGAAATATCTGTCCGCCAACCCGGCCAAATATTGATTTTAAAAAAACTTTCACAAATGGCGCTGCACCGCAAGGCAGCGCCATTTTTCTGCTTTTTACAGCCGCAAAGCACCTTGACCGCAGAGGTCTGACATGGTATTCTATTATATGTATGACTGTAACCATAACAGCAAAGCCACACCACGGCAGGAGAACCCCGAATGATCGATTTTGAACATGTATATAAAACCTACGAGACCCACAACGATGAGAACGTCGCGCTGGAGGACATCAACATTCATATTGACGAGGGCGAATTCGTCTTTATCCTCGGCCATTCCGGCGCGGGCAAATCCACGTTTTTAAAGCTTATCCAGATGGAGGAGAAGCCCACCGAGGGCAAAGTCTTTATCAATGGGCAGGATTTAACGCGCATCAAGCGCCGCAAGGTGCCCTACTTGCGCCGCCAGATGGGCGTTGTGTTCCAGGACTTCCGCCTGATCCCCACCATGACCGTCTATGAGAATGTCGCCTTCGCCATGCGCGTGACGAACATCTCGACCAAAAAGATTAAGGACCGCGTACCGTTTGCACTCTCCCTTGTCGGTCTGGAGGACAAAATGGACCGCCTGCCGGATGAGCTCTCCGGCGGCGAGCAGCAGCGTGTGGCCGTTGCCCGCGCGCTGGCCCACGGCCCCAAACTCATTATCGCGGACGAGCCCACCGGCAACATCGACCCCGAAATGTCGATGGACATCATGCAGCTGTTTGAGGCCATCAACAAGGTCAACATCACCGTTGTCGTCGTCACCCATGAACACGAGCTCGTCCACAAGCTGGCCCGCAAGTACGGCAACCGCGTCATCACGCTGGCCAACGGCATGGTAGCCTCCGACACCGCTGACCCTTCTGCCGCGCGCTGCTACGCTGCCGCCATGGCCGAGCGCGAAGCGGACGACTATGAGTACGACGAGGACTGATTTGTAAGTAAGAGGGGATACCATGCGTTTTTCCAGTTTTATCTACTTAGTCGGCCAGGGCCTGCACAATCTGCGCGCCAACCGGCTGATGACCTTTGCCTCCATGGGCGTGCTGACCGTCTGCATGTTGCTGATCGGCGCAGCCTCGCTGCTGGGCGTCAACATTGACCACATGGTCGAATACATCGGCAACCAGAACTTGACCGTCGTCTACATGGGCGGCACCGGCGAGAGCGAGGTCGCCACCGACGAGCAGATTGCCGCCGCCGACGCGGCCATCCGCAACACACCCCACGTTGTGAGCGTGACCTATATGTCGCCGGAGGACGTTCTGGCGACCTACAGCGATATGCTGAAGGATTACACAAACCTGCAGCAGGTCTTTGCCAATGACAACCCGTTCACTCCCAACTACCGCGTGACCGTGGACGACCCCGACAACATTAAGGAAGTCTCCGCCCAGCTCATGCAGATCGACGGCGTTTACAGCGTCAAGGCCCCGCTGGCTATGGCGGATACCTTCACGTCCCTGCAGAAGGTCATCAACTACGCCTGCTACGGACTGGTCGCGGTGCTGGCCATCGTCTCCATCGTCGTCATCAACAACACGATCAAAATCACCGTCTTTAACCGCCGCAAGGAGATCGGCATTATGAAGCTCGTCGGCGCGACCAACGGTTTCATCCGCTTTCCGTTCTTTGTCGAGGGCGTCACCTCCGGCCTGATTTCGGCTGGCATTGCGTCCGGCATCGTCTGCGGCGCGTACTATGCACTCTGCCGCTGGTATGCCGAGAATCCGTCCAACCTCTCGCAGATGTTCGGCGGCACGCTTGTCCCGCTGGAAAGCGTCTGGTACTACATCGTCGGCGGCTTTGTGCTGCTGGGCTTCGTGCTCTGCGGCCTCGGCACCGCCACCAGCATCCGCAAGCATCTGAATGTATAACAGGGGATAAAGGGAACGTATAAGACCATGAAGCATGTAAAACACGGCAAAAAGCTGATTTCGCTTCTGCTGAGCGCGGCTGTCGCCATGAGCATGACGCTTTCCACCGTCATGACGCCGCTGGCCGCCTCCTCCAGCGTCAGCGACCTGCGCCAGAAGCTGCAGGAACTGCAGTCTGAGCAGGAAAAGGTCAACCAGCAGCTCAAGGACGCGCAGAGCAACAAGGCCGACGCTGAGGCTCTCAAAACGCAGCTTGAGCAGCAGAAGGCACTGATTTTAAGCCAGATCAGCAACCTGTCCGAGCAGATCGGCTCTTTGGATGAGGAAATCGTCAACAAGCAGGACGAGATTGACCGGAAGCAGCAGGAGGTCGACCAGAAGCAGGCCGAATACGACCAGCGCTGGGCGGACTTTAAAGATCGTATGCGTGCGATGCAGCGTCTGAATGACGGCGGCTCCATCGCACTGTTGTCCAGTGCCACCAACCTGTACCAGCTGCTGACCTTTGCCACCACATTGGATCAGATCGTTAATAAGGACGAGGACACCTGCCAACAGCTTGAAAATGAGCACGCCGAGCTGGAGCAGCAGCGCGCCGAGCTGGAGCAGGCCAAGGCGGACCTGGAGGCAACGCAGGCTGATTTGGAGACCCAAAGGACCGCGCTGGACGGCAAGACGAATGAGCTTGCCCAGAATATCTCCCAGACCGACGCCAACATTTCCGCAGCGGATGCCGAGATCGAGGCCAACAAGGCAGCCCTGATCGAAGCCAACAAGGCCGTGGATAAGGCCGCTGCCGAGCTGGACGCCGCGCTGAACGCCGCCAACCAGGCTTACGGCAATGCGTCCATCCAGTGCTCGCTGGACTTTGGCCGCCCGCTGGCCACCTATAAGTACGTCTCCTGCTACTTCGGCGGCAACGGCCACCGCGGCACCGATTACGCCGCACCGGGCGGCACCGAAATCTACGCCGTTTCCGGCGGTGTCGTCACCGCTGCGGCCTACCACTGGAGCTGGGGCTACTACGTGCAAGTCTACCACGGCAAGGATGACAACGGCAATACTTATTCGACGCTGTACGCCCACATGAACAGTGCCCCCGTTGTCAGCGTGGGCCAGCCCGTGGAAAAGGGCGAGGTTCTTGGTTATGTCGGCTCCACCGGCAACTCCACAGGCAACCATCTGCACCTGGAAATGAAGGTCAACAACGTCCTGGTCAATGTCATGAACTACCTCTCATAACGAAAGGGGAATCTGTATGAAGCCGCAGAAGCACAAAACCTCCGTGCGTATTTTCTGCCTTGTAGTCGCCGTTCTGATGATACTCAGCCTTTTCTCTACGGTATTTTTCTCACTAGCCTACGGGGCATAACGCAAACACAGTAAGGAGCCATCAGACCCATGAGCAAAAAAATCAGTCTTGGCGTGGCGGCCACCATTGCCATCATTGCAATGGCCGTCACCTTCTCGCTGACCATGGTCGTGTCCATGAAGATGTTCAACACCACAGTGTCCAGCGTCAAAAACAAGGAGCGCCAGTACAACAAGCTGTCCGAAATTGATCGCTTTGTCCGCGCAGGGGAGTATTTCACCATCGACGAGGACACCTTGAATGACCGCTTGGCTGCGGGCTACATGAACGGCATCAACGACAAGTACGCCGTCTACTACACCGCCAAAGAATACAGCGAGAAGCAGTCTGTGGATAAGGGCACACTGACCGGCATCGGCGTCGCTGTCGTCAATGACACATCCTCCGGCTACGCCCGCATCATCCGCCTGTATGACAACTCGCCCGCCGCAGAGGCCGGGATGCAGGTCGGCGGCTTCATCACCGCTATCAACGATGAGTCGACGCGCAACATCACCTCCACCGCGCGCCTGACCTCCAAACTGCTGGGTGAGGAGGGTACGACCACCACGATCGCCTACCTGACGCCGGACCGCCAGGAGCAGCAGCTGAATCTTGTCCACTCCAACTACAAAACACCCTCCATCTACACCCGTCAGATGGTCGCGGACACCTGCGGGTACATCCGCATTGACGCTTTCACCTCCGGCACGGCCAGCGAGTTCAAGGCTGCTGTGGATGATCTGCTGCAGCAGGGAGCGAACAGCCTTGTCTTTGACCTGCGCGACAACACCGGCGAGAACCTGAACGCCGCCCTTGTGGCCGCGGATTACTGTGTGCCCTCCGGTGAGATCGCCAAGCAGCAGGACAGAGACGGCAATGTGACCGTGCTGCGCATGTCCGATGAGACCGAGATCAACGTTCCGATTGTCTGCCTTGTCAACGGCTCCACCGCGGGCAGCGCCGAGCTGTTCGCCAATGCCCTGCGCAAGATGGCCGGTGCGACGCTCGTCGGCACCAAAACTGCGGGTAAGGGCGTCGTTCTGAGCGACGCCCAGAGCTTCTCCGACGGCTCCGCCGCTTACATCACGGTGGGCCTGCTGCTCGATAACGAGGATCAGACCTGGAATGAGGAGGGCCTGCGCCCCGACATTGACGCCGCGCTCTCCGTCGACGAGCAGAACGCCTACTACGATTACACACTTGATACTGACCCGCAGATCAGCAAGGCCGTCAACGCGGCCACGGCACTGGCCGGGCAGAACTGATTTTTATTGACTCGGAAAGGACGTCCGCCGTGCCCACATTGACTGACCTGACCACCATCCGTGACCTCTGCGCACGGTATGACTTTGCCCTGTCCAAGGGCTTCGGCCAGAATTTCATCATCAACCCCGGCATCTGCCCCCGCATTGCGGAGGCCGCCGGTATCGGCCCCGGCTGGGGTGCACTTGAGGTCGGCCCCGGCATCGGCGTGCTGACCGAGCAGCTTTGCAAGCGTGCGGACAATGTCGTCTCCATCGAGGTCGACAAGCGTCTGCCGCCACTGCTGGAAGAGACGATGGCCGACTACGACAACTTCAAGCTCATCCTGAACGACGTGCTGAAGGTCGATCTGAAGGCTCTGCTGGCCGAGGAGTTCGGCGGCAAGCCCGTCGCCGTCTGTGCCAACCTGCCGTACTACATCACCAGCCCGATTCTGATGCGCCTGCTGGAGGAAAAGCTGCCTATCCGGAACATTACCGTAATGGTGCAGAAGGAGGCCGCACAGCGCCTCTGCGCCGCCCCCGGCACGCGGGATGCGGGTGCAATCAGCTACGCCGTGGCCTATTACGCCGAGCCGAAGCTGTTGTTCAGCGTCCAACCCGGCAGCTTTTACCCCGCCCCCAAGGTGACAAGCGCCGTCATCCGCCTGGATGTGAGGGAGAAGCCCGCCGTAGCCGTGCCGAACGGCGACGAAGCCGCCTTTTTCGCGCTGATTCGCGCTGCCTTCTCCCAGCGCCGCAAGACCGCCGCCAACGCCATCGCCAATGGCCTGCACCTGCCCAAGGCGCAGGTCATCTCCGCCCTGCAGGCCGCCGGTCTTGATGAGCGTTCCCGCCCCGAGCAGCTGACACTGGAGAATTACTGCGCTCTGCAGACGGCACTGGCAAACACTTAAAACAGCAAAGCAAAACGCCCGGTAAGCATCATGCCTACCGGGCGTTTTTTAGGAGTATATAGAGTAGGGTGCAATAAGGAAAAGCTTCTCTAAATATTCCTCAAGAACAATCTATCAGCTTTATGTACAGCAGCATTCCTGAGTTCAACCCTGACTCCGCGTTATGCGATTCTACTGCGTTTACGACATGTTTACGACCTGCTTTTTTCTGTTTAGGACGCAAAAAGACATACAAAAGCAAGAAAAAAGCGCGTCGCAAAGTGGATTTGCTTTGCTAACGCGCTTTTTTAAGTGGAGCTAGTAACAGGAATCGAACCTGCAACCTGCTGATTACAAATCAGCTGCACTGCCAATTGTGCTATACTAGCGGGAACTCTAATATAATATCACAATCGGCAGGGGTTTGTCAAGGGTTACAGCAGCTCCACGCCCGAATTCCTGCATGCCTGTACCGTAGCGTCATCCCACAGACTGACCTGTACCTCGCCGACATGGGCCTTGCCCAGCAGCAGCATACACAGGCGGCTCTGGCCAATGCCGCCGCCCATTGTCAGGGGCAGGGTGCCATCCAGCAGCAGTTTGTGGAAGGGCAGCTCCGCGCGCTGCGGGCAGCCTGCGGCGTCCAGCTGGCGGCGCAGGGCGTCGGCGTCAACGCGGATACCCATACTGGACAGCTCCAGTGCGCAGTCCAGCGGCTTGTGCCAGAACAGAATGTCGCAGTTCAGCGTCCAGTCATCATAGTCGGGCGCGCGCCCGTCGTGGGGCTGGCCACTCTTGAGCCTGCCGCCGATCTGCATGATGCAGACGGTTCCATGCTCTTTGGCAAAGGCATTCTCGCGCTGCTTCGGCGTGAAGTCCGGGTACCTGTCTTCGAGCTCCTGCGTCGTGATAAATGCCACCTCGCGGCGCAGGTGGATGTTGTTTTTCAGCTCGGGGAACTTCCAGCGCAGCTCGTCAGACGTTGCGCAGACAGCGTCCACGATGTCCCGCACGGTCTCCTGCAGAAATTCCAGCGTGCGCTGGTCGGCAGTGATAACGCGCTCCCAGTCCCACTGGTCCACGTAGATGCTGTGCAGGTTGTCCAGCTCCTCGTCGCGGCGGACGGCGTTCATATCGGTCACAATGCCCTGACCGGGGCGGAAGCCGTACTTGTACAGGGCGTAGCGCTTCCACTTAGCCAGACTGTGGACGACCTCGGCCTGTTCGTTCAGGCTGGGCACATCGAACGAAACGGGGCGCTCGACGCCGTTCAGGTCATCGTTCAGGCCGCTGCCCTGCATGACAAACAGGGGAGCCGTGACGCGCTTGAGGTGCAGCGCCATGCAGAGCTTCTCCTGAAAGATCGTCTTGATGAGACCGATGGCCTTCTGGGTGTCATACAAACCCAGAAGGCTTTGGTATCCTTCCGGAATGGTAATGTGACTCATAATACATCCTCCTATTTCTTTCCCGGTGTATGGTTTTATGCCTTGGCGAACTGGCTCTCGTACAGCTGCTTATAGAAGCCGCCCTGCGCCAGCAGTTCTTCGTGGGTTCCGCGCTCAATGATGTTGCCGGCCTTCATGACCAGGATCTGGTCAGCGTTCTTGATGGTAGACAGGCGATGAGCCACGATAAAGCTCGTGCGGCCCATCATCAGCTCCTCAAAGGCATCCTGCACCAGCACCTCGGTACGGGTGTCGATGCTGGACGTTGCCTCATCCAGAATCAAAATCGGCGGGCGTCGCAGCATGACACGGGCAATGCAGAGCAGCTGCCGCTGGCCCTGGCTGATGTTGCCGCCGTCCTCTGCTACCTGCGTGTCGTACCCGTTGGGCAGGCGGCAGATAAAGCTATGGGCGTGCGCCTTCTTGGCCGCGGCGATGATCTCCTCGCGGGTCGCATCCGGCTTGCCGTAGGCGATATTTTCCGCAATCGTACCGGCCTTCAACCAGGTCTCCTGCAGCACCATGCCCAGGTTGCCGCGCAGGCTGTCGCGGGTCACATTGTCGATGGAATACCCGTCGACGCGCAGCGTACCGCCGTTGATCTCATAAAACCGCATCAATAGATTGACCAGTGTCGTCTTGCCGCAGCCCGTGGGTCCGACCAGTGCAATGCGCTGACCCGGCGCAACCTTCAGGTTCATATCCTCGATCAGCGGCACATCATCCACATAGCGGAACCTGACGTGGTTAAACTCCACGCTGCCCGCGCCGTGGGGCAGGGCAACAGCATCCGGGCCATCGGGCACGATGGGTGTCTCGTCGATCAGGTCAAACACGCGCTGCGCACAAGCCAGCGCGTTCTGCAGTTCGGTCATAACGTCCGAAATGTCATTGAACGGCTTCGTGTACTGGTTGGCGTAGTTCAGAAAGACCGACAGCTGGCCTACCGTGATGCCGCCGGCAATGGCGACAAACGCACCCAGCACGCCGACGGCGGCGTAGACCAGCGCATTCACAAAGCGGGTGCAGGGGTTCGTGGTAGAGGAGAAGAACGTCGCCTTGACGCCGCACTTCTGCAAATCGAGGTTGATCTTATCGAAGCGTTCCTCGGCGCGGCGCTCATAGCCGAACGCGCGGACAAGATGCTCGTTGCCGACCAGTTCTTCGACCAGACTCGTCATTTCGGCGCGGGTCTCGCTCTGCACCTTGAACATAGAATAGGTGTGGGTGGCAATAAACCGCGCGACGAAAATCGACAGCGGCGTCAACGCCACAACGACCAGCGCAATGCGCCAGTCGATGAACAGCATGACTCCCAGCGTGCCCAAAATCGTCAGCAAGCCGGTGAACAGCTGGGTAAAGCCCATCAGCAGACCGTCGCTGAACTGCTCTACGTCGGTGGTAATGCGGCTGATAGCATCGCCGGGGCGGTGGGCGTCCATATATTTGAGCGGCAGAATCTCCAACTGGCCAAACGCACGGACACGCATATCACGCACGACCTGAAAGGTAATGCGGTTATTGACGACATTCATCAGCCACTGGGCCAGCGCTGTGCAGGCAATCGTGGCAGCCATCGCTATCGCAATTTTGCCAAGGCCTGCAAAATCAACCTGACCGGGTCCCAGGATCATATCCACGGCCTTGCCGGACAGTACCGGGGCCAGCAGAGTCGTGACCACTGTGATCAGCGCAAAGGTCAGCGTCAGGATGACCATGCCGGTGTAGGGGTGGATCAGCTTCAGGACGCGATGGATCGTATTCTGGTCCAGCTTTTGCTTTGTCTTGCTCATAGCGTCTTTGCCACCTCCTCCTTGCTCAACTGGCTCAGGCAGATTTCCTTATAGACCTCGCAGCTGCGCAGCAGCTCGGCATGGGGCGCGTCGCCAACCAGCTTGCCGTCATCCAGCACCAGAATGTGGTCGGCGCGCTGCACGCTGGCCGCGCGCTGGGAGACGATAAACACGGTCATGCCGTGCGTTTCCTCTTTGATTGCCTTGCGCAGGGCTGCGTCCGTTGCAAAATCCAGCGCCGAGGCACTGTCATCCAGAATCAGGATCTTCGGCTTTGGTACCAGCGCGCGGGCAATCGTCAGGCGCTGGCGCTGGCCGCCGGAGAAGTTGCGGCCCGCCGTCTCCACCGGTGCATCCAGCATGCCGGGTTTGCCGCGGACAAACTCCGCCGCCTGGGCTATCTCCAGCGCCTGCCAGATTTCCTCGTCGGAAGCTCCGGGGGCGGCCCACTGCATATTGTCGCGGATCGTACCTGTAAACAGCACGGCCTGCTGGGGCACGACGCCCACCAGCCTGCGCAGCTGTGCAAAGCTGTACTGCTTTACATCATGGCCGAACAGCGCAACGCCGCCGTTGTCGGCATCGTAGAAGCGGCAGACCAGGTCGATCAGCGTCGATTTGCCGCTGCCCGTACCGCCGATGACGCCGATGGTCTCACCGGGCCTGGCCGTGAACGTGATGTCCGTCAGGCTCGGTGCGCCGGCATCCTTGTAGGTGAAGGTGACGTGCTCAAACTTAGCTGCTTCGGCAGCGTCGTTCACCGCAAGCTCTGCCGTGCCGGGATCCTGCATCGTCGTGTGGGTGTTCAGAATCTCATTGACGCGCATGCCGCTGGCCAGTGCACGGGTGACCGAAACGACCAGATCCGCCAGACGCAGCAGGCTCAGCAGAATCTGGCTCATATAGTTGATAAGGGCAATGACCTCGCCCTGCGTCAGCTTGCCGGCATCGACCTCCACACCGCCGCGCAGCAGCAGCGCCACAACGGCCAGATTGACGACGAGATAGGTCAGCGGGTTCATCAGCGCCGAAATACGGCCTGCCGCAAATTGCAGCTTTTTCAGGTGGTCATTTGTCTCCACAAAGGCGGCCAGCTCGTCCGCCTGGCGGGCAAAGGCACGCACCACGCGCGCGCCGACGTAGTTTTCGCGCGTCAGCAGCGTCACACGGTCCAAGCCGTTCTGGGCCTCATGGTAGATGGGCACGGTCACGCGCATGATGGCCCATATAATAAGCGACACCATGATCGTAACGCCGATGAAAAGCAGCGTCAGCTTTGGGCTGATGGAGAACGCCATAATAAGCGCGCCGATCACGATGAACGGCGAGCGCAGCAGCAGACGCAGCGTCAGGTTGACGCCGTTCTGTACCTGATTGATGTCGCTCGTCATGCGGGTGACAAGCGTCGGGGTGCCGATGCCGTCCAGCTCGCTGTAGCTCAGCGTGCCAATATGGCGGAACAGGTCCTTGCGCAATGCCGTGCCAAAGCCCAGCGCCGCCTTTGCGGAGAACCACTGTGCCGTCAGGCTGCTGCCAAGCCGATAGCAGCCAGCAGGACCAGCAGGCCGCAGCGCGTCCAGATGAAGGCTGCATCCTCATTTTTGATGCCCGTGTCGATGATGCTGGCAATTACCAGCGGCACAAACAATTCAAAACAGGCTTCCAGCATCTTGAAAAGCGGCGCTAACAGGGCTTGCTTCTCATAGCCCTTGATGTAGCGCATCAATTTGTGCATTGAAAACCACCTCATACGTAAAAATAAAAACAATCAGCTTATTATACCACGGTTTTCTCAATTTGTCTTGCAGAATCCCCCAGATTTCGATGATTATTTATTGGCCCGGCGTCTATACTTTCAATGGGTACTTTTCAGAGGAGGATTTGCAGATGTTCTGGGTCTACAGATATAAAGGTTTTTCCTTCACGGCGGCACGCACCGTGCACACGGCGCTGGTGCTGGCGGGGCAGCAGGGGTGCAGCCAGGCGGATACCGGCCATTTGCTGCTGGCGCTGGTGCAGACAGCACAGGGGACAGCGGCGGATTTTCTGCGCCGCAAGCGGGTGACATCCACCGCCCTGGCCGAGCATACCGCCGCCCACGCGGCGGGCCGTCCGCGCCGCCTGCACAGCCGGGACCTTGCCCCCGAGCTGAGCAAGGCCATGGAGTTTGCCGTGCTGGGTGCGCACGCGGCCAGTGCCGCCAGGGCGGAGAACGAGCACCTGCTCTGCGCCATGCTGGAGGACTCGTCCTGCACGGCCAGCCGGTGGCTGGCGGCTCTGGGCATCGAGCTGCCGCAGGCCGCGCGGGAATGCCGCCAGCTTTCCGGTCAGCTTGTGCTGCCCGCCCAGCCGCGGATGGCTGCCTCCCGCACGGGCCGCCCCAGCGATAAATATGGCCGCGACCTGACGCGCCTCGCACAGGAGGGGCGGCTCGACCCGGTGCTCTGCCGTGATGCCGAGCTGGATCGCATGATTGAAATTCTCTGCCGCCGCCAGAAAAACAACCCCTGCCTCCTGGGTGAGCCGGGTGTCGGCAAGTCTGCGCTGGCGGAGGCACTGGCGCAGCGGATCGCCGCGGGGCAGATCACCCCGGCACTGCGCGGCAAACGGGTGCTGGCGCTGGACATGGCGTCGATGGTCGCGGGCACCAAATACCGCGGCGACTTTGAGGAGCGGTTCAAGAACCTGTTGGAAGAACTGTACCGTGACCGCTCAACGATTTTGTTTATCGATGAAATCCACATCATTGCCGGGGCCGGGGCAGCGGAGGGAGCCATTGACGCCGCCAGCATCTTAAAGCCGATGCTGGCACGCGGCGAAATTCAGCTTATCGGCGCGACCACGCCCGAGGAATACCGCAAAACCATCCAGAAGGATTCCGCGCTCGAGCGCCGCTTTGGAAGGGTCATGGTCGAGGAGCCCACCCCTGCTGCCGCGGAAACGATTCTGGCCGGACTGATGCCGCGGTATGAGCGCTACCACGGTGTCAGCATCCCGCCCGAGGCCATCCACGCCGCGGTGGAGCTGAGCGTGCGTTACCTGCCCGGGCGGTATCTGCCCGACAAGGCCATTGACCTGCTGGACGAAGCCGCCGCG
>OCHG01000628.1_pt1 | contig 31065 bp, 26 predicted proteins | sample 1538801 | NCBI WGS metagenome assembly OCHG01 (sample SAMN04571727, study PRJEB22368) | human gut metagenome | biome: human gut; material: stool | host: Homo sapiens | place: Luxembourg | collected 2012-09-20 | reverse complement strand
TATTTCTGCTCCGCACTTCTCTTAAATCGTTACCTGTAGATTATGGGTATTCAAAAAATTTGTACTAAAAAATAATTGGCCTTATTCTGATTTTCCAGATCTGCTCTTTCATCAAAGATGATTTCATCAATAGTCATCTTATAAGTAAAGCAATAGTATTTACTATTTTCACGATACTTCTCAAGTATACCATCAATAGAAAGGTAGTTCGATAACTTTACAAGAAATTCTGGTCCTTTATCTAAATCTTTTACATATGAATTTTTCATCAGAAAGTGTCCAAAAGCAAAACCATTAAAGCAATAGTCTTCTCTACCAGTATCATACCCTAGTCGGCCTCTCAAATAGCAAACATCTGCATCAAATTCATCTTCTAATGAGTCATTGTTGTCATTAAATATTAACTCGTATAAGGATTTGCTAGACTGTACTTCATAGCTATTTTCTAATGAAATCTCATTGTTGTTAAATATAATTACTGGATGGCCGTCTTTCTCAACAAAATATATATTGTACTGTCGAAGAAATTTGCTGATAGGTGAATCTTTTAATAAAAGTGATTTTAAGTTATCAGTCGATTTATCACCAATAGAATCATTTAATCTTCGTGTTAAATGATATACATATATTTCATCTATTTGGTCTTTTGGTTGTAAAGCTGAAATGATTGGTATTATTTCAGCTTCAAAAATGCCGAGATCTAATATTTTGCTATCAATTCGCGCTTTACTAGCTGCATTATCTATATACTGAAAAAGTTCATCTTCTGTTATATTTAAGTATGTTGTTAATGAAGCAATCATACTTTCAGTTGTTCTTGTATCAATAAGCAATTTATTATACTCCTCCCATAATATCAAATTACTTGCTTAATTTAATAGGCAACATCCATCCTAATGCAAAAGATAGCTTAAATCAGTTGTAGAGTGATACTTCTTAAATAATTCACCTGTGAAAAGCTGCATGTCTAAATTAATTTTATCATTATAAAATCTTATTAAAATAAGTCTGAATTAAAACAAATTTCTCGTACACGCAATCACAAATAATAATTCATAAAAAACACATATGTAATATTCGCAATATCTATAATCTGTATATAGCCAACAGAAAAGATTGTTGTTAATTACATATATTCATATTTATTCTAACCAGATTAAATCATTAATAAAAAAAATCATTCAAAAAAATCTCTTTTATTAAATAGATAATCATAAATATGTCTACGAAGAAACTTCAATTTTCCTGCATACATAACATTTTTATAATGGTCTACACCTAAAACTCTATATAACTCTAGCATTTTGCTATGTATTTCATTTTGTCTATTTCTTATGGCATTAACCTCTGTAATACTAACTTGTTTTCTTACTCCATCTATTATATGTTCTTCTTGCATCCCTGATAATTCATCTAATTCTAAAATAAGACCTTTAATTTTCTTGTATTTTTTGTAATTATCAACTTGTAATATAGAACACTTTTTCCTCAATTCTAGTAATTGATTCTCAAAGTTATCAAAATTGGAATCTTTTAAGGGATTTTCAATAAATTCAACGTAAGCATTAGGTAAGTCTATTGTTAATAAATCACCAAATATTTGAGCCTTTAAATTTTCATTATACTCTGTTCTATGTTGAAACCTACCAAACATGTAGGCCAGTACAGCACCTAATATTATATAAAAAAGTTGCACCGTATTATCATCAAAAATCATAATCGCTTAAAAATTAATACTCTCTATAATTTTTTGTTCAAGACTTTCATTATTACATTTGAATTTAAAGTGCTCAAAAAGACCTTGTTTGCCATATTTTATCATTTCCTCTGACATCATTCCTCTAACAAAAGAAATCCCAATTGCTTTTATATTATCTGGAAAAACAATTTCATTCATTTCATTGTCTTTAATATTTGGTTTTATTTGTTCATTATATATGATAGATCCATACTTATTACCAGTTATTCTAGTTATAGTTGGGTCTAATTTTAAATAAATTGAGTTCATTTATTATTCCTCCTTAACTACATACATTAAATTATAGGCTGTTCCGTTCAAATTAAAAGTACTATTTGCTAAACATTTTACATCTGGCTTTTTTGAAAAGTCATTTTCATAATTAAAAGCAATGTTCTCCCCAATTAAATCACTACTTAAAATTTCCTTATTAAACATTAAAATGTCCGTATTAGAATACACATATGACTGGTCTTCTGGTAAGTCCTTTTGTGACATTTTTGAAAAATTTATAATAGACTTATTAAGCCCTGTTCCACCTAATATATTCGCATCCCTCGTAGAAACACCTCTCTGAAATGCTGATACCATAAAAAATTTATTTTCAGAATAAACTGGATCTTCGAAAAATTCACATTGTGCCTCATAATAATCTTTAATGTGACTTCTTAGTTTAAAATCGTCAGTATTCTTTATATAAGCGTCTTTGATTTTAGTAAAAAGAAAGTTATTTGAAATATTAAGAACATTTATCATAATATATATATAATTATCATCATCTTCAGTAGAAGAGACTTTCACAGCTGCAACATCTACAAGTCCAAAGCCAGTCGTATGTGATAAAACATTATCTACTAATTCATCAACTATTTCACAGGCATCGTCTAAAATATCTTCGTTATTAATAACTAATCCTAATGTCAAGAGAATATTATTAGATAAAGATTGTTGCATATGGATTTGTTGTTTTACATCATCATCATTATATTTACTAGTGTCGATTATTTTTCTAAGATTTTCACCTATTGGCTCATCTTTTCCATAGATTCGGCCATGAAAACTTTCATACATACTACAATATATGTGGTTTGTAATTAATTCTCTATTTATTCCTCTAAGAAATGAAAAACAATAAAAATTATATGCAATGCTTTTCTTATCCTTAATTCGAAGATTAAAATAAATATTAAAATCTCCTTCTAAACATAAACAATATATCAATAGTTCTAACATTAAGATAACGGTTCTATCTTTAAAATATGCGGTATCTAATATTATTCTTACAGTGGAATTTCTATTTGAAATCAATTCATTTTGATTTTCATAAATATAATTAATCTCTTTTCTCAAATCTTCCAATAAATCTGCATTAAAGACTCTTCTATTATGACTAAGAGTAATAATAGTATTCCCATTTTTCAATTTGATATTTGGTTTTTTTACATCATCTTGTAGTAATAATTTTTTAAAACTCATATTCATCACACCTTTATTACATTTTACCAAATTTCATAACAAGAAGATAGATTGTCGTCTATAAACCTATATGACTCTTGATATTAAATAAAAAGATACTTGTTCCATAATGTTCTTGAATCAAAAAAAGTGAATAGAATAACTGATGATTCAAAAAATGTAAAGACAAAAGAGCTAAGAGTTATAAGGTTATTGTTCAGTTATTTAAGTACTATAAGGCGGAACAACAAGCATATAACAGCTTCATATCAACATTAGAGTGGGCAGACTCATATTCATCCAAGCAACTTGAATAAGCATATGACATGAATCTTCAATACCTACCTGTGTCCCGCTACAATAATATTAAATCAATTATGGCACACAATCAATACACTAGAAAAGTAGAAAAGTACAAGTGATTGATGATAGCTCTGCGATTTATCAAAGAGGCATCAATCATATTATGAAGGAAACGACCATGAATATATCAAGAAATATAAAAAGGCTATTATAATTATTACTAGAAGATGTAGAAAATCATATAACTTGTGCTCTAGAGGCAAAGATATGTAATGCACCCTTGAATGTAATGTGTGTAAGACTATCAAATTTAGATATAACAAAAATTTATGAAACCTACTGAAAGAGAGTGAATAAATACATAAAGTATGATTTTTTAATAGCGGAGTATTGATAGGGACTAATAATGCTGAATAGAAATGATATTCTGAAAATACTGAAAATGATATCACGTTCATTTAGAAAACTTGTATTCTCAATATAATGTTTTTGGATAGCGGAATTGGCTTGGCGAATATTACTTATCTGATAAATGAATGGTTAGAATTGTGTCAAAATAACCAACAGTAAAAAATAGAAAATGTCATGCCTCTGTTGACATGACATATAAGTGACTGACTGTCGAACAAACTGCCAAGGAGGGGTAATACTCCTGGTATTGCTCTTAGGCTGTTAGCTTTTTAGGGATAGTTTTCAGAATATTTGTTTTTTTATTCTTAAAACCTTGTATTAATTATTACAGTTCCAAGCAATATACATATGCCTTATAATTATGTGTTTTAAGAGATGATTCTAATTTGATCATTTCTTTAACTCCTGTAGTAAATGAATTAAAGTAATTCTCATATAAATGACACTGACACAAGAATATTGATTGACGAACTTCTTCATCCATTTCACGTGTTCTAAAATATGTAAGTCTGACCATTCTCAAAAAATATTCATAATAATCTAGAGTTATGTCAAAATTCATTTTCAAGTGGTCCTTTAATAAGCTTTCGGTGATATATAAGCTATCAATACTTTTCAACTTCTTTTTTGAAGTATGTGTTATACCATTTTCATTTTTATAATATCCATATACCAATTCAGGAATGATAATAGATTTTTTACTTCTCCAAAATAATACATGCAAATTAAGTGAATCCTCAAACCAATATCCTTCGGGCAAACGAATTCCATCAAACATTTCTCTTTTATATACCTTTGCCCAAAAAAAACCTTCTAATATTCCAAATGGCATTGAAATTTCTTTAATTTCATTAGAAGATGGGTTATTACTATATTTACCATTTGGGTAGATGTATCTAAATCCTCCTTCAACAATATCTGCATCATATTCATATGCTCTATCTAATAATGCATTAATCCCATTTGGAAGCATTTCATCATCAGAATCAAGAAACATTAAATATCTTCCAGTCGCAAAATCTATTCCTGTGTTTCTAGCACCCGAAAAACCTTTATTTTTTTGTTCAATTATATGAATATTCTCTATATTCTCAAATTTATTTAATACATCTTGAGTATTATCAGTTGAACCATCATTGATTACTATAATTTCATATGTATATTTAATTTTCTGCAATAAAACTGATTTAATACATCTTTCTACAGAACTTTCACAGTTATATGCTGGAATTATAATACTAAGCTGATAATTCCATGTTTTTAATTCATCGTTTCCTCTAATACAACTTGTTTTGCAATCATGATTCTTTTCATTCAAGAATTTTATTGCCTCTTCATAATTTTTAATTGTTTTTTTCTTAAAATTGCATTGTAATAGAATTTTTGATTTTAATAATTGACCACGTATAACGTTTTGTATTTTTTTGATATACTTATTCATTACAAACCATTTCCTTCTTTCGTAATCATATTTACTGATAAATATGACTTTTTGACATTCTATATTAACTAGAAACAACAGGATATTTATTTTAACCTCTTAAGTTGCACGATTTTAGATTTTAGTTTTATAAACACCCTAATATCTTCAGCTGTTTTGATATATTTACATCTTATTCTGTTAGAAAGAAATGTCATCAAATAATTCTTCAGAATAGAAGTTACTTTCTAGCATTTCACTAAATCTTTCTTTTACAGTAATAACATCTTCTTTATATGTCATTCCATACCAAGTATCATCAGTACGTAATACCTTTACATTCATTTTGCCCTGTTCTAGTAATTGACCAATAAATACTGGTATTAAGTATTCTGATTTAAGTGGATCTTGAGATACTTCTTTATTAAAGAATTCTTTAAAACCTTCTTCCAATAGATCTAAGAAATCAAGTGTTAATCCCCACATATTCATAGATACTAAAGAATCAATATCTAATACTTGATCATCAGCAACTGCACCATAGTCAGTTTTTATGATATTCTTTGTTTCAATAATCTCTGTTAGATTATTATCACTATCCATCTTACAGATACCACGAGTTACACTACCATTATCTGATAATGTATTTTTTAGTACAAAGCCTGCCATACATGATTCACCACCATTCACTAAGAATTCATGTACTGCTTTAAAAGCTTCCTTACCGTAGTAATCATCTGCATTAATTACTACAAATGGAGAATCAATAATATTCTTTGCAGATAATACTGCCTGCCCTGTTCCCCATGGTTTAGTTCTACCTTCTGGTAAGATACCTGGAATATCATTTATATCCTGAAAAGCATAATCTACAGTTACATTATACTTAGCACATGTATCAGTAATTCTGTTACCGATAACTTTCTTAAATTCATTTTCTATATCCTTACGGATAATAAATATTACTTCATTAAAACCTGCTTCTATTGCATCATGTATAGAATAATCCATAATAATATGATTATTACTATCTACAGGTTCTAATTGTTTGATACCTTCTCCAAAGCGACTGCCTATACCAGCAGCCATAATAAGTAATGTTGTTTTCATTTTTTCCCCTTCTTGTAATAAACTTATTAATAATAACTATAATGAGATCATTATCTTTTTTCACCTATCAAAATACGAGTTGTTTTGAACTTCATCAGCAATACACTAATGATAGATGATAGAGTTAATGCTATAAAAAAATTCACAAAAGCATGTAAATATGGATTAAGTTTTCCGTTAAGCCATATTATAGTGAAATAGATAATTTGTTGATGAAACAAATAAATTGTCATCGAATATTTAGATAAGAACATAAATAGTCTATTGTTCTTCCAATCTATTTTTTCAGCTAACCATTGTAAAATAAAGAAAGACATTAATGCACCAAAAACATGAGCACTGTAAAGAGCAATCAAATTTATTAGTCTACATAAGATTGCGCTATTTGCTAATGTCATTTGATATACAACAAACAAAAGTAATTGCATGAATAAAAATAAAATACTTGGTAACTTATATAAAAAACAAGTACTCTTTTCTCTTAATTTCATTCCTAGAATAAAAAATGGCAAATAATTAAAAGCAGTCCATATACAAAATATATTTGGTAAACGTGCACCACAAACATACCCTATCAACCATGATATACAAGAAATTAAAATAGCAATGATATCATTCTTTAACCAGTTTGAAATAATCCATACAAAACAAAATACATCAAACAACATCCATAAAAACCACAATTGGCTTGGACCTGTACAAAAAACATATTTAAGAATAATATCTTTTGAAGTATATGAAAATAGCACACCTGAAATTGGTATGACCCAAATAATGGCAACAAAAACATATGGAACTAATAATCTTTTTGCTTTATTAACAATAAATAAGAGAAATTTTTGATATTTATCTTTCTCATATTTTAAGTATTGAAAAATATAACCTGATACTAGTGTGAATCCATAAATATGAAATGTATTGAGCCAAACAGATAATATACTTAAAGTTTTAGACTTAAAAATTACTGGTTGGTTATCAAGCCATGAGCCACCCCCCCAGAATAGGATACTGTGATAAAACACTACCAATATCATTAATACTGTTTTTACAAAATAACAATTATCCAGCATCTGCTCATTCTTATAATTATTCAAATAATGTACCTAAATATTATAGATAACTTTTCTGCTTAGCTACCTACAATATATTTTCCCTTCCCTTAATATTGTTTTCTTCTGTTAAAAAGTTATCTTATCTACTGTAAATCAGTAAATTCTTTGATTATTTAGCATTTGATAATTTTTTAAATATTGCTGATATTGTACCAAAAAGTTTAATCATATATTTTTTGTAACAGATCAGATTAGTAATACAAATGAAAATGATTGATACAATAGAAACTTTAATTGCCAATACAACCCATGATATATAGCTTATAGACGATAATGTAAAAAATGTTTTAATAGGTGTAAGGAACATAAACGAACTCATTAAAGCTACAGTAACAATATCCACTACTACTTGTTTAAAAAAATTCTTTAAAGACCAATATATAATGTTTTTTGAATCATAAATTGCCATCCACAAAGTCTGATAACACATTGCAACCACTGTTCCCATAGTAACACCAATTAGTCCCAATTTATTTACTGCAACTACTGATATGATAACATTAAGTACTGCAGCAATAATATAGCATTTCTGTGTTTGCTTATAATGACCGCCTGCCAAAATGACAATATTATATGGTAAACGTAAACAATGTCCTGCATTTGCTAAAACAATTAATGCAGCAAATAAAGGTTGAATATAATTTGCATCAGTAACGCCATGAGTATATATCTGAACAAATGGAACTATTAGTAATGCTGTCACTCCAAAAACAAATACTGTTCCTGTATGTATAGTCCACTCTACCCATCCAAAAATGTTATTTAATTCACCATATTCTTTTTTAGCAATAAGCTCACCAATTAATGACTGTATACCATTTGTCATTGATAATAATAATTGTTTAACTCCAACAACGACAATATTGTAAACAGAATAGATAGATACAGCTTTTAGTCCTGCAAAGATTGTCAAAACAATATTATCTGTTCCATCCAAAATTACTGCAGAAATATGCTGAGCAACACCATTCCATTTTTGTTTAATAGGTTCACCAGAATATTTTACTTTTTTATTAATATGGTAATTCTTTTTAACATAGTAAGATAAGTATAAAGGTCTTATAACATAGATTAAACTAGTTGTTAATTTCACCAAATGCAAGCTTGCACCGTGATTAATTAAAATGACACAAAATACAGTATTTAGTATTAATGTAATTATCTGAGTAATATATGTAACATATCCTTTTTGATCTGCAGTTAATAAAATACTATTTACAATACCAAAATAATACTGTGCAAAAGAACTAATGCTTAATATTAGAATCATTGAAGATGTATATAAAAATCCCATTTCTTGTTTTGCAAAAAAAGGATAAGTAACCATTAGTATACAAACATAAACAAGTAAAATAGTTGCTAAACGTGAAAAGAACTTTTGGCCTGATACTACAATTTTACTAATTGACTCATCGTCTTTATCTACTAATGGTTTATATAAAGAAGATTGTATAACTGATCCTACACCCAATTCTAAAAAACCTATCACTCCTAAGAATTGAGAAATAGAATTAACCATACCATTTACACTTGATCCAAATGATCCTAGAATAATTCTAGGCAAAATAAAACCACATATTATTGTACATACTTGAAACAATAAAGAAGTCACTGTATTAGCTGCAAGCTTTTTTTCTCTCATCATTTTTCTCCTAACTCATTAGCATTCTAAAAAATTGTGATATCATAATTAATCTTTCACTACTGGTTTTGGCAAATTAATCCATTCACCTAGCATTTTAGCATCTTTCATATCTCCAAATGCATCGAATCCACTTCCATCAAAGAATGTCATTTCACCAAAATATACCCTATTATCTGCGATATAAAAATCTATACGAACATGAGGAATACCTTTTGAAAGCTTTTCAGCAAGCATTTTCATTTCTTCAAAATATAGAGGTTTACTCGGAACAACACTTGATTGTTCATAACCCCAAGTCATATTTAAATGATTAAAATCAGCATCAAAATAATCTGCTTTTGTTGAACACTCTTTATTTCTATCTGAATTAATCATTATTAATTTAACTTTGCCATTAAAACAATATAGTTTATAATCTTTTAGCTCTACTCCAGATTCATCAACAAGATATTTTTCAGCTATAACCTTTCTTCTTACGTTTTTATAAGGCCATTCTCTTCCTGTTAAGTAATAATCTTGTGCTAATCCTTTTTTCAAATCATTAATAACTTGTTCTTTATTTAGAGCATCTTTATTTTTACAAATACACATTCCTAAACCAGAATTATGATTGCACTTTAAAACAAATTGATTAGGAAGTTTATCAAAATCAATATCATTAGGATTATCCCAAACACCTAATAATGGTACTAAATATTCTTCTCCAAGCATTTTAGCTATATGTTCTCTCACTTCATATTTATCAACATATTGTGTAAATTCTGGTCGACGATAATATAATTTAAGCCACTGTATTTTCTGATTAAATGTTCTTGGATTTTCTAAATCTAATTTAATATTAAAAATAGACTCATATTTTCTTTCTAAATATTCCTTATCATCCATAGAATTATATACTCCACGTTGATCTAATGCTAAAAATCTATAGTTTTTATCAAATATAAATTTAAATGCTTTATTTATTACTCCCATATTTATCACTTACCTCCTTTTTATATAAACTGCTAATTAATAAATTACTTGTTTACTATGTAGCTATTCTGCGTAAATTCCATTGCTTTGTATAAAAACAATATTAATAACCACTGAATTAGACTGTCATATGTAACTAGTCCTACTTGTGTTGCTAAATATAAAACAAATAATATGAATAAGACGTTAACAAAAAAAGATGTCCTCTTATGTATGAACAATTTCAAATATTTAATTATTAAATAAACAAAAATCCAATAAAAAGAAATAAAGCCTATGACTCCCAAACCAACTGCAATCTCTATAAAATTATTGTGACTATATGTATGGTGATTTGTCTTGTGCTCATTTATTTCACTAAATGAAGCAACACCATAACCAATTACAGGAGATTCCTTAAAAGATTCAATTCCTACTTTTATATACTTCTCTCTAAGTAATGTACTACTATCCGCCTTACCTTTACCTGTGATTGACGAAGTTAATGCTTCTAATCTCCAACCTACGTTCTGATAAAGTGAAGGAACCTCCATTAATAGATTCCATGATACTGTGATCAAGCAGCAAACAAGTAATAAATTTCTTATGAGTTTCTTGGGTTTTTTAAGCAGAATTACACCACACAATCCTAAAATTAAAAAAACTATAGTTTTTCGTGACCCCATCCAATAGACCAAATACAAAGAAACTGCTACGATAATACAATAATACATTTTTAGGAATAGATTTTTTGCTTTAGGAAATAAATATAAAATCATTATCAAAGCCATAGCTGCATTCATACCAATTTCATTGCCATTCCATCTACCTGTAAAAGCTTCTCCATGAATAGCTAACTGGAATTGATTTAAATCTTGTGTAATTAAAACGTATATTAAAGTAATACCTACTCCAATTACATATAACATAATCATCTTTTCAATAGAATATAAATTATTCAATTCACTTTCTACATAAATCATTATGATTACAAGAATCACCAACGTTTTTAACATATTAAATGAATCACTTTTATTTATGGAATAAATCAATGATAATAATGAGATTAGTAAAAATGATAAACTCCATAATTTATATTTATTTAAATTTATAATTAATTTTCCACGATTTACTATACATTGTGTAACAATAATTAAAGCTATCGAACCCCACCAAAGTATAGGATTAACCATCAAATCGGCATTAGTAGCTATTGCAAAGAAAATACAAAATGCTACATCTAATAACGATATATTTTTAAATTGAAATATATTTAGCTTCATCTTCAATAACCCTCACTTTTATTTGCACAGCAAATTTTAAAAATTTCTAATTCATAGCTGTAATTATTTTGTTCTTATAATTTTTCTATGAGATTAATCCATTCTTTTGCCACTGTATGTGACTCGACTTCATCTCTTAATTTATATGCTTCTTCTCCATACTGCATTGCAATATGTCTTTGTTCCAAATACATATTAATAGCTTCTGCTAATCTTTCTTTGTCTCTACAAGGTACGATTAATCCTCTGTCAGCACCTAATAACTGTCTAGCTCCACCTGGCGAACAATCAGTTGAAATACATGGAATACCCATACACATAGCTTCAATTAACGAATTTGGTAATCCTTCAAAATCAGAAGTTAGAACAAAACAATAAGATTCTTTAATCCAATTCAAAACATCACTTTTTGTTCCCATCAAATACACCTTATCTTTTAATCCAAGTTCATCAATTCTATTTTGTAATTTCTTTTTTAAAGATCCTTCACCAAATATCTTTAATACCATGTCCTTATGTTTATTACTAACTATATTAAATGCATCTATAAGTAATTCTTGATTTTTTTGTGGTTCTAATCTAGCTACAGTTACAATCTCAGAATAATTAATATCTTCTTCCTTACGTTCAGGTATTCTACTTAATTCCACAGGATTTAAAATAATACTTGATTTTCTTTGTACTTTCTTTGAGTAGCATTGTTTTGCTCCTTCTGTTTGAAAAACAATATGAGATGCACCAAGCTCAACGATCTTACGAAATATTTTGTCAACTTTGCTTTGATTAGTTTTATTTGGATCATTTCTTTCAGAGTAAATGATTGGAATTTTTTTACCTATTAATGAAAGAATTGTATAAGCACATACATCATTCATGAAAGAAAGAACACAATCTGGATTTTCCTTATCAACAAAATCTCTAATAGAAGAGATTAGTTTGAAATGTGACACTCCATCTACTCGATAATCATCATAATATTCTACTTTTACTTTCTTATTTAACTTATAAGCAGAAGGTTTATCTGAAGAAGTAATAAATATAGAAACATCATGTCCCATATCACACCAAATATTAGAGAGTATTGATATTACCCTCTCAGCTCCTCCAAAAGTCATTCCTGGAGTAATAAATACAAGTTTCATTACTATCACCCCTTACATGCTTTTAAATATATTTCACAATAATCTTTAGCCATTTTATCTGCAGAAAACTTTTCTGAACTGATTACTGCATTTTGGCCATATAATTTTCTATCATCTGCAGAAGAAATTAATCTTTCTAGGCCTGCTTCAACTCCTTCTACTGTAGGCTCACAAAGTAAACCCGACTTCTCATTTTCAATCATATCAGGTATACCACCCACATTTGATGCAAGTATTGGCATACCAGTTCCCATGGCTTCTATAAGTGTCATGGGCATACCTTCAAAGAGTGATGGTAATACAAATATATCACTACTTTCCATAACTGAATAAACATCATCTGTAAGCCCACAAAAAAATATATTCTTATCCATATTTAAGTTCTTTACTAATTCTTTGATAGCTTCTTCTAACTCACCTTGTCCATACAAATAGAGAGAAATATCACTACCGCTGTTCACAACTCTAGAAAATGCTTTTACTAGAACTTCATGATTTTTTTGTTTTGAAAATCTACCTATATGAAGTATTTTTCTATTTCCACTATAGTCATTTTTTATGTGACATTTTTCCATAGATACACCATTAAAAACCACTGGTGTGTCCTTAAAATCGATATTATATTCATCAACTACAGATTTTTGAATTTCTTCAGTTAAAGAAACAGGTACTACATGGCACTTTTTGAATAGAAAACGGTTAAAAGTTCTATTCATCTTACCAGCTTCATTTCGTGCAATATTATGTATAGTATAGATTTTAGCTTTTATACCACATATTGATGCAGCTACATGTGCATACTTTGCAGCATAAAGATGAGAATGTACAACATCAGGTTTATATTCTTTAAAAATCTTTACCAGTTTAAATATTAATGTTAAATCTAAACCACTTTTTTTATTTAAATAAATGATTTTAATTCCATTTTTTTCCATTCTTTCTGTCATAATAGAATGATAATCATATAAGCTAATAACAGTAACCTCATGTCCTAACTTGATTAAACTGTTAGTAAGATTCTCACACATTGTTTCTGCACCAGCTAGATCAAGCAATGGTATTATTTGTATTATTTTCATTTACTATATCCTCATCGTTATGTAACTATCTGTTGCATTTTCTTTCTTTATAATTTTTCTAGGATTTCCTATGACAATAAAATGTTCTGGAACATCAAAGTTTACGTATGCATAAGGGGCAATTAATACATCATTACCAGTATGAATATTACCTACTACCATACTGTTTGATCCAACCCAAACACCATCATCTAAAGAAGGTGCACCTATTCTTTTTCCACTATTTTCTCGACCAATAGTACATCCCTTATTTAGATTAAAATTCTTTCTAATTTTAGCTAGAGGACTAACATTAATGTTATGAATATGTCCAAGATATAATCCAGGGCCAACATTATCGCTTAGAATTTCTAAGCCGTATTTTCTAGCTGCTCTCATTGCGAATAGTGTACGAATTTTTGTCTTTTTTCTTCTAATTAAATATAAATATCTAATATCATAGCGTAATAGCATGATTAAAGTACCTTTTACTGGATTCCATTTTTCACCAGTCATACGATAATAATCACACTTAAAATACTTATTCATTTTCTTCACCGTCCTAATTAAAATAATGTCTTATTTCATACTATTTTCCTAATTTTAGAACTTAGAGATCAGACACTGGATGACATTTTCTGCTTTGTATTTTTCCGCTTCTTTCAAACAATCTTGCTTCTTGGAAAGAAGCAAGTCTAGATTGTTTCTTACATTTATGAGTGTATCAATAAAAGCATAGTTATCATGAACTGGATACACGTATCCAGTTTTCTCATTCACAATTTCTGAATTATAACGCCAATCACTTGCGACCACTGGAACACCTGCAGCCATCGCATCAAGAAGCGTCCCTGCAAAACCTTCTCCTTCATAATATGTTGGAAAAAGTAGAGCAAAATAATTTTTCAACACCTCGACACTTTTATCAAAAGGAACCAGTCCTCCATACTTAATGTACGACGGAAATGTACTCTCTAGCTCATTAAACCAATCCGTTTGTGCAGAATCCACCTGGCCATAAATATCTAAAGTATAAACTGTTCTACCAAAGTGTTTATTTACTGTTTTCACGGCATTTACAGCATCTTCTATTCCTTTTTCTTTCATGACACGCGAAAAAGTACAAAGGCGATACGGCTCCGTATTAGGGTAAACAAGTTCCGATTCTTTCAGAATATTCAAGTCTTTAAAGTTCGGCATCACATACACATTGTTGAATCCTTGTATTTCTAATGCTTTTCTCATAGTATTGGTTTCCACATAAATGCCATCAAAAGACATCAACGCTTTAGTCAAATTTTTTCGCTTATTCAAAAAATCTGTTAGCCAACCACCGATTACATCATAATGTAATTTTCTATGAAAAAATCGATTAATAGAGTTACATAATGGTACAAATATTTTTATACCATTATGTGCTGGAAAAATTATTATGTTATCGCATTTTCTAAATGCTTTAATCATTTGAAATACTACAGAAGGTAGTGCTTTAGCTCCCCCATGAGTATCGATTTTTACAACTTGATCTGCGCCAAACTGTTTATCCAATTCATTTGTTACTATTTTTGTTTTAATAGTTTGACCATTCAATAAATTTTCACCAAATCCAAAATGACCAATAACACAAACCTTTTTCATATCTATCCTCTTTCATAATTTTTCTTCTTCAACACACCATAAAACATATTCCAACATGTATACCATGCAGCTATTACTGCAGGTTTCTCATCACACATATGAAACAAATCATAATGACTCTTGAACTTTCTTCTAAACTTATCATGACTAATACTCACTTTTCTTACTCTATACTTTGCAAGATTCTCTTTAAGAAGATAAGCACAAGTATCTGGTTTCTTATAAAGCTGTAATCTAATTGCATAATCATTATTCTTCTTAATATCTTTAATCTGAATAAGACCAAACACTTTAGCGTTATACATCATAGTAAGCTGACCTATATAGTCATAGTTATACATCTTACGTTTATTCACTTTATCAGGACCAGATACATGAATATTCAATGGTTTAGAATCTTCATCTATCTTTTCATATTCAGTAAATGATAGACTATAACCATTCTTATTCATAAAATCAATCTGGTGTTCTAGCTTTTCTGGCATCCAAAGATCATCTGAATCAAGAAAAGCAATCCATTCACCTTTTGCTTCTCTTAATGCTTTATTTCTTGTAAGTGCTGCACCTGAATTATTTTCGTTATGTAAATACTTTATTCTTTCATCCTTAAAAGAAGCGACTACTTCATCAGTATTATCTGATGAACAATCATCCACGATTATCAATTCCCAGTTAGTATATGTTTGATCTAATACAGACTGTATAGTTTCTGCAATAAATCTTTCTGTATTCCAAGAAGGCATAATAATCGATACTAATCCATCCACTACTTTTCTATTTTCCATAATATCTACTCATAGTCCTTTCCTAATACAGCTAACACAGTTCTAAACATTGTTGCTATATCCCCAAAAAACGAGAAGTTCTTAATACTATCTAGGTTATATTTCATTTTACCTGGTAGTACTTCTTCTATATATGTTTTATCTACATCACTCGCTGCATCTAATAGTTCAGCTTCATCTTTATATCTAATACTTGCTTCACTAGTAATACCTGCAGGTAATAATAATGTAGCCATGTATTCAGGTTTATATTGTTCAACATATTTTACTGCTTCAGGTCTTGTACCTACAAAACTCATATTACCAGAAATAAGATCTAATACCTGTGGTAACTCATCTAATCTACAACCTCTTAGTTTAGCTCCTACTTTAGTAATACGACTATCATTCCCTACTGTTACAGTAGAACCAATCTTATCTGCATTACTAACCATTGTTCTAAATTTATGAATCTTGAAATGTTTTCCATAAGTCGTAACTCTTTCCTGTCTATAAAATACAGGACCTTCAGAATCTAACTTAATCATAATAGAAATTACAATCATAGGAATAGCTAATATAATAAGTAGAATCAAACCACCTACTAAATCCATTACTCTCTTAAGAAACATACTTAGTTTCTTCTTCTGTAATGAATCATAATAGACTCTTACTTCATCATTCTTCATATAATCAGGTAAAGTTTCCCATTTCTTCAACATTACATATATTCCTTTACAACTTCTTTAAAGTTTTCAATTACATACTCTACATCTTCATCACTTAACTTAGTATGTAAAGGTAAAGTAATAAGATTTTCATAATATGCATATGCATTAGGGAAATCTTTTATATCCCACCCCAAGGTTTTATATGCAGTCATCATAGGTAATGGTTTATAGTGTACATTTGTATTTACACCACGTTCAGCTAGTTTAATAATGATTTCTCTTCTTTGTTCATCACTAATACCAGGTATTCTAGTTAAGTATAAATGTTTAGAAGACTCAAAGTCTTTACCCCAATGATTTAAGTGTTTAACACCTAACTCATCACACATTTCATCATACTTACTTACGATTTTTCTTCTTCTTGCAAGCATTCCAGGATATCTATCTAACTGACGTAATCCAATAGCTGCCATAATATCAGTCATATTACACTTATACCAAGGACCAATAATATCATATTCCCAAGCACCTAACTGTGTCTTAGCTAATGCATCCTTATTCTGTCCATGTAAGCTATATAACTGGAATAACTTGTATACTTCTTCGTTATCTATACCAGGAATATCTTTCCAAGTACTTGCTCCACCTTCTGCAGTTGTAAAGTTCTTTACTGCATGGAATGAAAAACTACTAAAATCAGCCCATTCACCAGCCATCTTACCTTTTCTTATAGCACCTAGTGCATGTGCACAATCCGCAAATACCATAACTCTATTAAGAGTTTTCTGTATTCTAGATCCTAAAGTGTTATCATTTCTAGGAGTAAACAGGTTCTTCTTACTTTCAATAGCCTGATATAACTTATCATAATCGCAAATAACACCACCAAGATCTACAGCCACGACAGCCTTAGTCTTCTCAGTAATCGCCTCTGCGACCTTATCATAATCCATTTCACAGTTATCTTTTTGACTATCTACAAATATAACTTTTGCACCACAATGAATTGCTGCTGAAGCTGAAGCTGTATAAGTATAAGCTGGTACAATCACTTCATCTCCCTCTTGGATACCACATACCCTAAGGTTCAATTCTTCTGCTGCAGTTGCAGAATTCAAACATACCACTTTAGATGTATGACAAAATTCAGCAAGTCTTCTTTCTAATTCTTTAGTTCTTGGTCCTGTAGTAATCCAACCAGAACGAAGTGCTTCTGCAACTTCTTCTATTTCTAATTCAGAAATATCAGGTGGACTAAAAGGAATCTTTCTTTTATTCATTTCCATCTTTCTCCCTCCTCTATGAATAAATACATGGGGTGGCACTTAGTAATAAGTGCCACACACATGTGTTATGCTGGATGATATGTTGATACAATCTTCTGTACTCTTTCTTTCATATCATCTTCATTTCTATATGCTGCATCAAGTAATCCATCTAACTCATCTAAGAACTCGTTGATATCAAATGGAATAGGACAACCAATATGAATTAAATCATTCTTAGTTTTCTTTAGACCTTCTTCAGCCATCAGCTTTTCTTCATAAAGCTTTTCACCTGGTCTAAGTCCTGTAAATTCTAACTTGATATCTACATCAGGTGTATAACCTGATAATCTAATTAAGTTACGAGCTAGAGTAGTAATCTTAACTGGTTCACCCATGTCTAATACGAAGATTTCTCCTCCATGAGCATATGTACCAGCAAGTAATACTAAACTCACTGCTTCTGGAATAGTCATAAAGTAACGGATAATATCAGGATGTGTAACTGTAACTGGTCCACCTGCTTCAATCTGTCTCTTAAAGATTGGAATAACTGAACCATTACTTCCTAATACATTACCAAAACGTACAGCTACAAACTCAGTCTGTGTAGTCTTTAATGCTTCTTTGATTTCAGGTTTTTCAATCTTATCCCTCTCATGAGTAAATAACTGAGGGATTTCATAAGCCTTACCTTCTTTAATCTTAGCTGCAAAAGCCTGAATAATCATCTCACATAAACGTTTAGAAGCACCCATGATGTTTGTAGGGTTAACTGCTTTATCTGTACTAATCAATACAAATTTCTCACATCCATGTACCATAGCTGCGTAAGCAGTCTTATAAGTACCCATAGCGTTGTTCTTAATAGATTCACATGGGCTATCTTCCATTAATGGTACATGCTTATGCGCTGCTGCATGATATACAATCTGAGGTCTATACTTCTTAAAAAGATCAAACATCTTTCTACTATCTCTTACTGAACCAATAAGAGTCACTAGATCTAAGTTTGGATACTTCTTTCTTAACTCTAACTGAATATCATATGCATTGTTTTCATATACATCAAATAAAATTAACTGTTTAGGGTTATGTGATGCAATCTGTCTCGCAAGTTCTGAACCAATAGAACCAACACCAGTAATAAGAACAACCTTATTTCTTACATATGCAAACACTTCATCCATATTAGGCTTAATAGGATCACGACCTAATAAATCTTCAATCTGAACCTTCTTCATCTTACTTACTGAAACCTGACTAGTATATAACTGATACATACCAGGTAGATTCATAAGTTCACAAGAAGTTTCATTACATACTCTAAGAATATCTCTCTTATCCTGAGGATTAGCACTCGGTACAGCAACGTAAATCTTTTCAATATTGAACTTATCCACTGCTTCTAGGATATGATCTCTACTACCAAATACAGGTACATCATCAATGTATCTATCCCATTTATTAGGGTTATCATCGATAAAGCATGCAACAGTTTCATTTGTTTCTTTAGCATGTTTAATATCTCTAAATAACATCTGACCAGCAGAACCAGCCCCAATAATCATTACATTCTTCTTCTGTACTTCATTGTTTGTTCTACCACGAAGTAGTAATACAAAACGATAGAAGAAACGAATTCCTAATGTCGCAATAAACTGTACTGTAGTACCAATCACATAATAAGAGATAGGCATATGTAAGTTAAAGATAAGTAGTGAACCAGTGTAAATGACACCAGTCACTACAGTTGCAAGAATGACTCTCAATAACTCTGAATAACTCGCAAAACGCCAAATACTCTTGTATAAACGTAAGAACCAGAATACAACTAAACAAAACAAAGCATAAATAATAATAGTCTTTGTATAAGTTGTTAAGTATTGTGGTTCTACACTTGTTACTTTACAGTCAAATCTTAACCATAAAGCAATCCCAAATGATACTATAACTGCCACAAAGTCATAGACCATTAAAAGTAATCGAACAACCTGCCAATGTTTGACCTTTCTTTTTGAACCTTTACTCATTTTCATTTCCCTTCTTAAATCTTACTTACTTCTCCCGTAACCATAGCCATATCCATAGCCATAACCGTATCCATAACCACTTGATTCTGAACTATAGAATGTCTTTTTATAACTATTTAATACCACACCTACAATATGAGGTAATGTATCATGGAGTTCATCTACAGAATCTAGAATATCTCCTGCTTCTGCATAGTCCTGCTTAACGACTACAACTGCACTATCAGCATACTTTGCGACTAATAATGCATCTTCCATCATATATAAAGGTGCAACATCTAAAATAACAAAATCATATACTTCTCTTAATTCTGTAATTAAGTTTTCTAATCTTGGTTTAGACAATTCAGTTGAACCATCAGCAGAAATATCACTACCAAATATAACATCTATATCATCCTTGTGGACAATACATTGTTCTAAGTTGATATCTTTATCATTTATATAGTCTAATGATGTTCTATGAATATTCGCATATCTCATCGTCTTCTCAACTGATGGATTTCTCATATCTAGATCAACTAAACATACCTTATAACCCTTCTGTCCTAATGTAATGGCTGTATTAATAGAAACTGTTGTTTTTCCTTCATTAGGTACAGTACTTGTTATCATATAGACTGAATTTTTATTTTTTCTATGATCCTGTTCCATCTTAATTCTAATATTATGGAAAGAATGCTTAAAATCCGCTTTAATACCAATACCATTTAATAATAAACCTGGATTATTAGGATGACGCTTTTCTACTAATGGAACTTTCGCAACATAATCCATACCTAGAATTTCTTTGACATCATTCTTATCTAAGATAGTTCTTCTAAATACAGAAACTACAATGAGTAATAAAACACTTACTCCAAGTCCAATTAATCCACCCTTTAATCCTGCTAGTAAATAACTTGGTGAGGCATCAGCCTTCTTAGGCATTGTAGGCTTATCTAATAACATAATACTTACATCCTGCATAGCATCCTTTGTTAAGGCATCACAGTTATTAGTAATAGCTGTTGCAACATCATAAGCATCTTTCGCACTCTTACCTGTTACCTTTAATACAACAAGATTTGTATTTTCAATCTGTGTTGCTGAAATTTTTGCAGGTATCTTATTAACATTCAATATATCCTTTACGATATTCTTCATTTCCTTACTAGTAAGGATTGAATTGAATGTATCTACAAGTGTTGCTTTAGTACTACTTGCCTGAGTAGCATCATAATAGTATGTATCTGTTAATTCAGTAGAAGGTACAAACACTGCTTCACTTGTATAAGTTGTATTAAAGAAAAGAATTTCTTTCATCTCTAATGCAACCATACCAATAAGTACTAATAATAATACTGTCTTCCACATTCTCTTAAATGCACGGAGGAAATTTTCAAAGCACTTAGCTAAATCAATCGTCATTTCATCTTGATTATTTGATTCCATTATCTATCCCCCCTTACTTTATATTTGCCATAACCATAGCGGTTATTATAATTGCTAGTTCCCTTATTGCTTTCACTTAGCATGTTTTTAAATACAACACCAATTACGTTATCCTTAACATAAGTTAAACGTTTAATTGTTTCGTTGATGACATCACTAGGTGCAAAATCCTGTCTTACTACAAATAGAGTTGCGTCCACTAAACCATTCACAATTGTTGGTTCATTTAAGAAGTATGCAGGACTTGTATCTACAATTACGAAATCATATTCTTCTTCTAATTCTTTGATAATTGCTTTTAGTTGAGAACTTTCTGATAACTGCTCAGACTTATATGAGTCCTGACTACATGGTAATAAATCTAATCCACTACGATCATTCACTACCTCACTTCTCCAGTCAGAACTGCCCTCAATCGCCTTATTTAAGCTCTTAGAATTATCTAAATTAAAAATCTTGAATAGTGCTGGCTTATTAAAGTCTGTATCTACTAGGATTACTTTATGGCCATTTTTCGCCAGTGCTAAAGCTAAGTTTGCAGCCACAGAAGACTTCCCTTCATTTTCATAAGCACTAGTGATCATAAATGACTTATAACCATGCTTATCACTTGTTGCTTCCACCTTACTTCTAAGCTTTTTTATAGATTCTCTAAAGAAGAAGCTTGTCTTTAATGAAGTGATAAGAATTGCTTTTTTACTTCTCGCATCTTCTCTACTCTTCTTTTCATATGGTAACTTTGCATATAATCTTGTATCAAGCTTATTTTCTACTTCATCTTCACTCTTAATAGTATCTCTTAAGAAGAAATATAAACCAAGTAAACAAGATAATACAAATCCACTACCTACTCCACCAATTAAGAAGTTCTTAATATGACTATTTGGATTTACTGGTTTAGTAGAGAATTTACTTTCCTTTAATACAGTAATGTTATATGGGAAACTATAACGTTCTGTATTTTCTCTATACCAATCATTTAAATACTTAATAGAGAAATAGGCTTCTCTTTTAGTATCTGCAGTCACTTTAATCTTAACTACATTTGCCTGTTTTAAAGTGACTTCTGCCTTATAAGTTGTCTTACTTATAGGCATCTTTTTCTTTACATAAGATTTCGCATTATTACTATTCATTAGATAATCTAATGTATTGACATAACTCTGAACCTTATCAATACTCTTAAAAGTATCCCCACCACTACTTAATGTTGCAGTCATACTTGTACCATATTGAGGTACATAAGTGACTGTCTTCATAAAATCAAATACACTTCCAAAAACAATCATGACTGCAATAATCAAGATCCAGCTTTGTAGTATATCTTTAATAATACATTTAACTATAGTAAGGAGATTTTCATTCTGTACATTGTTTTCCATAATATCCTCCCTACTCTTCTACAATGACAACTAATTTAGTTAAGCCATAGTCATCATTACTTGTTTTTACTCTATAAATAAATTCATAAGTACCAGGTTTATTCTTATCATAGTCTGTATTGATATCTACCTGATTCTTTAAGCTTGAATAGTCCATATCATCCATAGTAATAGAATCAATATGTCTCTTCGCATTCACTTCAGTACCAACCTTCACTCTCATTAAATAAGTATCTAGGTTAATATTGACTGTCTGTTTTCTAGAAGTCTGATATGCCTTTAATGTGATAGATGATTGAGTACCAGTACTATCAGTAACCGCAAATGTTACATAGTGATTCTTATCCTGTTCATATTCTCTGATTACTTTAACCTGAGAACTTAAATCACCATCAACACAACTATAAGCACTCATATAGTCTGCAAACTGTGCTTTAGAGTCAACCTTAGAATATACTAATGCTTTATTAAGATATAACTGTGGTGCACTATAGTTTGTATATTTGATTTTTCTTTTTATTTTAGTGTAGTTATCATCTTTATCAAATACACCTAAAGTAACGACTCGTACATCACCTTCACCAAAAGTACTCATGTCCTGAACGAATACTTTCTTAGTAATGTTGCCATCTTCCTTATCAGTGGCTTTTATACCCTCTAAAATAGCCTGATTTGTAGCTGTCTGATCCATTCCAGTATCTAACACCAAAGTACCTTTAGGTACTTTAATAACTGGTGAAGAACCAGTTTGTGGCTTATGTGTATCATATAGCAAGAATCCACCATATAATGCCACAATCACCAGGAATATGATTCCGTTTCTGACCTTGTTGTTCATACCTTTCCCCCATTTAATAATATTTTTGCATTCTCTTTAAAAATCCTTTGTGCATAATCACTACCAAAACGTGTTTTCACTTGAACATAGGATTCATACATTCTAGAATGCCTGCTTCTCAAGTTATGTGCATCACTACCGACAAAATGTATGAGTTTATTTTCTAATAGGTTCTTTACTGTCTCTTTTACTAATGATCCATAGTCTCCAAGTATTGAACCTTTATTCATCTGTAAATAACCACCCCTGTTGACTATTTCTACTGCAATATCAGGATTAATCTGAATTGCTTCAAAACGTTCTGGATGTGCTACAACAGGAATATAACCCTTATCCAATACATCTTGTACTGCTTCAAGAATCACTTCTTCTTCTACATCAAAATAGAACTCCATTAAAAGATACTTTGTATCATTTAATGTTGTAATGTCTTCAAAGTGTCTTTCAAAAGACTCATGAGATCTATATAAGAACTCACAGCCTAAATACATCTTAATAGGAATACCGACATCCTCTACTATATCTTTGAATTGACCAAAGAGTTCTTTAATTTTATAGTTTGGATTCTCAAAACCATATGCATAGGCTAAATGTGGCGTTAAGACAATCTCTTTTGTACCATCTCTATACGCCTCGTCCAACATCTCTAGACTCATATCTACACTAGTAGATCCATCATCTACAAGAGGAAGGATATGACTATGTATATCAATCATAAGTTCACCCCTTTTAATATGTCATGTCACAATATATCACATAATTTTGCAATTGTGTAGAAAAAATCAGTATAATTGCATGAAAGAATTATATATTTCATTATTTTTGAGTTTTTTTCTTTTCAAGTGCTTTTTTGTGCCATTGGTGCATTAAAAAAGGAATATATTGAAAACCTTTTCAATATATTCCCGTATTTTTTACTTATTTTTCTTTAATGTAGAAAGAATTAAGCAGCCTACTACTGCACCAATAATGATTGATACTAAATACATTGGCCAGTTACTAATTGTCGCAATAACGAATACACCACCATGAGGTGCTCTTAACTGACAATTGAAAGCAACTGATAAACCACCAGCAATAGCTGAACCAATGACGCATGATGGAATCACATGGATTGGATCATTAGCAGCAAATGGAATAGCCCCTTCAGAGATAAATGATAATCCCATGATATAATTAACTAATCCAGCATTTCTTTCTTCTTCAGTCCATTTATCTTTGAAGAATGTAGTAGATAGAGCGATAGCAAGAGGAGGTACCATACCACCAGCCATAACAGCTGCCATTAAGATGTAGTTACCACTTGCAAGTAATCCTGTAGCTGTGACATAAGCAGCCTTATTGAATGGACCACCCATATCGATAGACATCATACCACCTGCAACAACACCAAGAATAATACCATAGTTACCTAAACCACTTAGGAAGTTAGTTAATGCCTGGTTGATGATGGACATTAATGGGTTGATTGCACTGGCAAAGATTGCCATTACAAATACACCAAGTAATGGGTATAAAAGGATAGGTTTAACACCATCTAATGATTTTGGTAAGCCTTTGAATACCTTCTTTAGTAATAGAACAATATAACCAGCAACAAAACCATATAGTAATGCACCTAAGAAACCAGGTGTTGCAGCTACTTTAGCTGCACTAGGATCTAAGAATGTAGCACCAGATTTAGCAAGTAAACCACCTGCAAAACCTACAGCTAAACCAGGACGGTCCGCAATAGACATGGCGATAAATCCAGAAAGGATTGGTAACATCATACCAAATGATACGTTACCCATATTATTAAACCAAGCAGCAAGAGGTGTAGAAGAACCAAACTTAGCTCCTGCACTCTTATCATCTACTAAGAATGAGATGGCAATCATGATACCACCAGCAACAACGAATGGTAACATATGACTTACACCATTCATTAAGTGCTTATAGAAACTTCTACCAGCACTTTCACTTGATACAGCTTCTTTTGCATCAGCACTTGCATGATAGATAGGTGCTTCACCATTTTTAATCTTATTAATTAATTCTTCAGGATGACGGATTCCTTCAGTGACAGGAACGATTAATACTGGCTTGCCATCAAAACGAGCCATTTCTACGTTCTTATCTGCTGCAACGATAATACCATCACATGTTTTAATTTCATCTGCAGTTAAGGCATTTCCGATACCTTCAGAACCATTTGTTTCTGCCTTTAATGGATAACCAAGCTTTTCACCTGCTTTAGTTAAGTTTTCTGCAGCCATGAAAGTATGCGCAATACCTGTAGGACAAGCAGTAACAGCTAATACTTTATATCCAGTAGTCACTGGAGTTTCTGCTTCTTTTGCTTCTTCAGCATCTTTTTCTGCTTCCTTCTTATCGATCATGCTTAAGAATTCTTCTGGAGTCTTCGCATTTAATAAATCTTTACGGAAACCTTCATCCATTAATAATGCGGATAATTTAGCTAATGCTTGTAAATGAGTGCTTCCTCCATCAGCTGGAGCTGCAATCATAAAGAATAAGTGAGCAGGCTGACCATCTAATGATTCATAATCAACACCATCAGGCACAGTCATAGCTGCTAACCCTGGTGCTTTAACTGCTGCAACCTGAGCATGAGGAATCGCAATTCCTTCACCAATACCAGTAGAAGTCAATGCTTCACGGGCTAAAATACCTTCTTTGTATGCATCCTTGTCTGAAATCTTACCAGTTGCACACATTAAATCAATAAGCTTGTTGATTGCTTCATCTTTTGAACTCACTGAGACATTGAGTTCAATGCCCTTTAAGTCCAATAATTCAGTAATTTTCATATTGTTTATTCTCCCTTTAATTGTGCGAGACATTCATCAATGAAGTCTCTTTTCGCAAGTGAATATGAGAATGCTGTTGCTCCACCACATGCAGTACCAAGTGCTAAAGCTTCATCATAATCTCCATTATTTAAATAACCAGCTACAAAACCAGCTACCATAGAATCACCAGCACCTACGGAGTTCTTTACTGTACCCTTACATACACCTAAACGATGTGTATGACCTTTTTCATCTACTAATAAAGAACCATCACCAGCTAGTGAAATCAATACATTACGAGCACCCATTTCCTGTAGCCTATTTGCATACACTACTAGATCCTCTTCAGTTTCTAACTTAACATCAAAGATTTCTTCAATTTCATGATTATTAGGCTTAATCAAGAATGGATGATAAGCTAATACATTAACTAATAACTGTCCAGTTGCATCTACTACAAACAAGATACCCTTGTCCTGTAATCTTTCTAGAATTTCTTCATAGATTCTAGGACTAATGCATTTAGGAATAGAACCAGAAAGTACTAATACATCACCTTCTTTTAATGTATCAAGCTTTTTGAATAACTTTTCTACATCTTCATCAGTGATTTGAGGTCCCATACCATTGATTTCTGTTTCTTCATCACTACGCATCTTTACATTAATACGTGACATACCTTTTTCTACCTTGATGAAATCAGTCTTGATATCATACTCACTCTTAGCACGACGTACAATTTCATCACCTGTAAAACCAGCTACAAAACCTAAAGCTTCAGATTCATAACCTAACTCTTTAAGAATTGCGGAAACATTAATGCCCTTACCTCCACAGAAGATATGTTCTTCACATACTCTGTTGACTAATCCCTGTTGGAAATGATCAACTGTGATAACATAATCTAATGCAGGATTAAAAGTAATTGTGTAAATCATTTACATGGTCTCCTTTTTCTGTAAAAATCTTTTTTATTACAGCGTTATTATATGATGTAAAGGTTTTCTTTGTCAATAGGTTTCATGTAAATATTTTACTTTGATTAATACTAAAAAGTATGACAATTAGATGTAAAAACATCTTTATCATACTTTTTCTGTTATCGGTCACTATACTAATATATTATCTCTTATCTACCGCAAACATCTCTTCACACTGGATCATAGACTTATGTGCATTCTCTACCATCACTGTTAAGAATAAGAATATAATCTCTATAACAGTCATTGCAGAAACTCTAGAGAAACAGAACTCATCAAGAAAAAGTTTTTCTCTTGTTGCAGTTGTAATATGATATTGTACTTCTTCTCCGATGGCAGAATGAGCACTATTAGTAATACCTAAAGTCATAGCCCCATTCTTATTAGCAATCTTAACTGCTTCTAATACTTTATCTGATTCACCTGAGTTACTAATCGCAATAAGTACATCTCCTTTACCTAAAGTAAAAGAATAAGATAACTGTGTTTCCCATATAGTCCCTGCAGTTGTAGGTATACCTAATTCATTGAACTTAAAAGCTGCATCAATAGCCACAGGAATCGTATTTCCTACCGCTACCACTTGTACCCTAGAAGCATCTCTAATACCCTCTAGAATCACTTTAAATTCGTCTGTATTAATCTGATTTACTGTCTGTTTGAGTTCAGTAATCTTATTCGCAAGAATATTCTGTAATGATTGTGGTATATCCTCTACTGATATTTCATTAGATACTTCACCACTTTTATGTGTATCCACTAATTCCTGTGCTAAAGAAATCTTTAACTGGGCAAAACCTTTTAAACCTACCTTACGACAAAATCTAGATACAGATGCAATAGATACATCACTCGTCTGGGCTAGTTCTGATACAGTCATATCTACTACTTCTTTAGGATTATTTAATATATATTTCGCAATCTTCTTTTCAGCATCAAATAACTGATCATATAACACAGTAATATTATCTAATACACTTCCCATTTCTTTTTCTCCTTCTATAATGAAATTCATTACATCGTCATGTTAACACAAAAAAATTCTTTACACAAACAAATAGAAAAAATGAGAGAGACATTAATATATACCACTCATTTAAGATGCATCATAACAATGATTTGTATCTGTTATCTTTTTTAACATTAATCATATCAGTATTGTGATTAGATTGCTTCTTTCCATTATTAATAAGAACGCAAAAAAGTAACTACCTTATGTATATTGAAAAGTGGAAAAGTTTACGGTAGTTACTTACCAAAAATAAATCCAAAAACAGCCACTTATTAGTTGTTTCTTAGATCACATTCATTATAGTTTACGTTCTAATCAAGGTCAATACATACATCTTTTTAGGATTAATCTGAGAATTTCTCATATCAATATATTAATATTTATTTTAGAACTGTAATAATTAACAACTTATTCCTACCGATAGATTTCTATGATATAATTCAGACATGGAACAGCCGTATACGGTAGGTGGTTATCCTTGGTCGTTATGACGAAGGGACGCAATCCTTCGCAAACTTCTATTATAAGTGAACGGAGGTGATGCCTAATGACTACATACGAAATAATCATGATTATGTCATCTTTTCTGACATTAATCATATCATTATTAAGTATTGTGATCAGATTGCTTCTTGTCATCATTGATAAGAATGCAAAAAAATAACTACCTCGTTCAGTGGAAAATGTTTGAGGTAGTCATTTACCTAAATTAAATCCAAGGACAACCGCTTACTAGTTGTTCCTGTTTTCGTTTTAATTATAGTTTACAATCAAACTAAAGTCAATATATACATCTGTTTGAAGCTTCTGAATGAGAAAAAAGAAAAAGCAGACTTTCGTCTGCTTACTCTACAGTGAATTCTTCACCCTTCAACATTTTCTTAATATACTGCTTATTCTGTTCTACACTATTTTCATCAGGAATAAGGTAATAAAGCTTTGTATCAGGCATATAATATCCACCCTTCATCATAAGACCATTACCTGCTACCATAGAAGACTGGAATGACCATGAAGCATTGGTATTAAGCTGATCATTCGCAATTCTAGCCATTTCGTCCATTGGCATATCAGTCACAAATGTACCTTCAATAGATTTTAAGATATCAGTATAATGAGTAATGATTGCTGGAGATGCCATCTTTCTAATAATAGCCTGTAATACTGCCTGCTGGTTCTGTGCTCTATGACGATCACCAGTAGTATAGGCATGTCTTTCTCTAGAGAAGGCTAAAGCCATCTGACCATTCATATGGTTCCATCCTTCTTTAATAGGCTGTCCATTCCATACAGATAAGTCTTTATCTGAATAAACATCAACACCACCTAAAGCATCTACTACTTCTACTAATGATTCAAAGTTAACTCTTGCATAATAGCTAATATCTACATCTAAGAAGTTTTCTACTGTCTTAACTGTATTTTGTGTGCCTGTTAAACCAGAATGTGTCAATTTATCTTTCTGAGAAGCATCTGCTAAAGTTACATAAGCATCTCTAGGAATACTAGTCAATAATACTTTATGTTCAGGAACATTAATAGTCATTAAGATATTTACATCACTACGTGATACTTCCTGTACACTTCCACGTGAATCAATACCTGAAATATATACACAGAAAGGATCCTTTAATACATCTAGTGTCTTTTCTTCTTTAATCTTATTGTATGATTTAAACTTTGTTGTCCAGATCACTCTTGTATCTTTATCAAAGTTCTTTTTATAGTCTGTAACTAGATCTCTAGAACCTTCATTAATAAGTATTGCATCTACCTTTTTATCATATAATGCATCTACAATCGCTTCTACACCATATAACTCACTCACACCATAGTTAGTAACTTTCTTACTTAAACGGTTCAATGCATCATTTATTTTAGTTCCATTAGGATTATATCCTACTGTCTTCTTTAAGAGATCATTCATCTTTTTATATTTACTATTCTTTCTAACTACGAGTGAATATGTTACATAATCATATTCGCTAGTCACTTTATTGTAGGCTGCTTTACCAGACTGGATAAAGATAGATCCTATAATTAAGAATATACTAATAATAATAGAAATAATCTTACCTGCAAGAGGTCTTTTCTGTACCTTTCTAGATACGACAGGTCCTGGTTTTGCGACTAAATAGACAAGTAGTGCAAGTACTGCCAAGAAAGAACCTATTACTATCAAATAACGCATAGGTAAAACTTTCACAAATATGATACTAATCATAAGTATGATGCTTAATACTATCTGAACACCGATAATAAAACGATGATCAGTCATAAATCCCAATTTCTTCTTCATATTTTATATCTCCCATTCATAAAACAACACGAATATACACATTTCGCAAGAATTGTATAAAAACGTGGTTATACGTATATAGTATAGCACATAATCTTAATATTTGTAAAAATATCAGCTAGTTAAATCATTATTTGTTAAAAATTTACATTTTTTCTAACATATATATTGTATTTCAACATTTATACAAAAAAAGAAGAGCCTCCAATTAGAGGTTCTTTCTAAAAAGAGTAACTAAATAGACTTGGGGTTTACTCAAGCTTTGAAAAAGTCAGGGGTATGAACTCCTGGCTTTGCTTTTGGGCTGTAAACTTTTTAGGGGCAGT
>OCHG01000610.1_pt1 | contig 31646 bp, 31 predicted proteins | sample 1538801 | NCBI WGS metagenome assembly OCHG01 (sample SAMN04571727, study PRJEB22368) | human gut metagenome | biome: human gut; material: stool | host: Homo sapiens | place: Luxembourg | collected 2012-09-20 | reverse complement strand
TGAAACCGGAGAATTGCAATAAATCTGCATGGAAGAACAGTAAATTCAGATTGAAGCGGATGAAATCAGTAAATAAAAAGAATAAAATCCTTGTATCGGTAATGATATAGCTGAAAAATGTGCTATTTATAGCTTTTCTTATGAAAGTTATGATAGCACATTTTGATATTTTACTATAGGACATATTTTGCTATGTGCCGTTGTGTTTCTGGAAACGCAATGTTATACTGATAATAATACAGAAAGGCAGGTGCAGCACTGAGATGACAAAAACAGTCAGTATAGGAAAACAGGATTTTGCGAGTCTGAGAGAACAGAACAGTTTTTATATTGATAAAACGGACTTGATCCGGGTATGGTGGGAATCACAGGATGATATTACATTGATCACACGTCCGCGCCGTTTTGGAAAAACTCTGAATATGGATATGCTAAAATGTTTTTTCTCAAATCAGTATGCTGACAGAGGAGATTTGTTTGAAGGTCTTTCTATCTGGACCGAAGAAAAATGGAGGGGATTGCAGGGCACGTATCCTGTACTTTTCCTGAGTTTTGCGGCAGTGAAAGCAGATCAGTTATCAGAGGTGAAAAAACAGATCAATATGCAGATTGCACGGTTATATGAGGAACACCGCTATCTTCTGGATGGAAATTTGCTTAGTGAAAATGAGAAAGCAATGTATCGAAACGTATCGATGTATATGGAAGATGCAGAAAGTTCATTTTCAATCAATTTATTGTGCCAGTATTTGTATCGCTATTACGGGAAAAAAGTGATTGTGCTGTTAGATGAATATGATACGCCCATGCAGGAGGCATATGTACACGGTTATTGGGATACGTTTACCTCTTTTTTGAGAAGTCTTTTCAATGCGACATTCAAATCAAATCCATATCTGGAACGTGCAGTTTTGACAGGAATCACACGGGTATCAAAGCAGTCTATTTTTTCTGATCTGAATAATTTGAATGTGATCACGACAACGTCGGATGAATATGCCACTTATTTTGGTTTCACAGAACAGGAAGTATTTCAGGCATTGGAAGAATTTGGCCTGGCAGATAAAAAAGAACTGGTGAAACAGTGGTATGATGGATTTACATTTGGTAATCATACGAATATTTATAATCCATGGTCAATCACAAATTATCTGGATAAAAAGAAAATCGGGGCGTACTGGGCGGCGACCAGTTCCAACACGCTGATCAACAGCCTGATTCAGCAATCAGCAACCGATATGAAAGAAAAAATGGAAATTCTTTTGCAGGAAAAAGAGATTTTGGTTACCTTTGATGAACAGATTGTTTTCGAACAGTTACAGCAGGATAAAAATGCAATTTGGAGTCTGCTGCTTGCCAGTGGATATCTGAAAGTGTTGGAAGTGGAACAACGTGGCATTTTGTTGGAACCGTGGTATCATCTGAAAATCACAAATCTGGAAACACTTGGAATGTTTACCGGAATGTTTAAAAGCTGGTTTTCGGCTTCAGATTGTAATTATAATGCGTTTGTTCAGGCATTGCTGCAGGGAAATCTGAAAGAGATGAATGTATATATGAATGATGTGGCACAGGTTACATTCAGCAGCTTTGATACCGGACGGCATCCATCGGGAAAGGCACAGCCGGAACGATTTTATCATGGATTTGTACTTGGATTGCTGGCAGAACTTCGGGAACAATATGTGTTGAAATCGAACCGGGAAAGTGGATATGGCAGATATGATGTGATGCTGATTCCGCGGGATTTCACAGAACAGGCGTATGTGTTGGAATTTAAGGTGCATGATCCGGAAGAAGAGGAATCTTTGCAGGAAACTGTACAGGCGGCATTAATGCAGATTCAGGAAAAACAGTATGATGCGGAGTTGTTGGAGCTTCATATAAAACCGGAGCAGATTCATCATTATGGATTTGCATTTGAGGGAAAAATAGTATTGATCGGGGGACGATAAAGAATGAATATAAAAATCATAGACGAAAAAGAACAATTTGCACAGTGTGAAACATTTGAAATCACACATCTTTTATGGGGGACAAAAGCAATTCCAAAAACATATGGAAAAATTGCCTGTTGGAAAGAGCATGGATTTCTGGTGGAAATGACCTGTGAAGAAGCAGATCCGCTCCGGACCTATCTCAAAATGAATGATCCGGTGAGCCAGGACAGTGGAATGGAGGCATTTCTTGGTTTCTGGTCAGAAGAGACACCTTTGTATGTCAATGTGGAGATGAATGCAAACGGAGCCACATTGATACAGTCTGGGACAGAGCGTACGGATCGGACATTTTTCACAGAAGAGCAGATCAGAATTTGTCAGCCGCAGGCGGTCATTGAAAAGAATTGCTGGAAAATCTGTTTCTTTCTGCCGTTAGAACTTCTGGAAGAAATTGGTGGTCCGATTCTGCAAATTGCGGGTACAAAAATTGCCTGTAATTTTTACAAAGTGTGTGAAGGCGGTAATGCCGAACAGATTCATTATGCAAGTTATTCGCCGGTAGATGTGCCGGAACCGGATTTTCACAGGCCGGAATTTTTTGAAACCGGAGAATTGCAATAAATCTGCATGGAAGAACAGTAAATTCAGATTGAAAAAATAAGGTGGACAGCGATGAAGAGATTGCCAATAGGAATTGAAGATTTTGAAAAAATCCGACAGGAAGATTATTACTATGTGGATAAAACAGGTATGATTGGGGATATTATCCGAAATGGCGCAGAGGTGACATTGTTTACAAGACCACGCAGATTTGGTAAATCATTGAATATGAGCATGTTGGAACAATTTTTTTCCCTGAACGGAAAACCAGAATTGTTTGAAGGACTTCAGATCATGGGAGAACCAGAATTGTGTCAAAAATATATGGGACAGTATCCGGTGATATCACTGAGTTTAAAAGGAATCAATGCGGTTTCTTATGAAACTGCTTTTAAAATTGCTGTACGGGGAATCAATGAGAGTGCAGCTATGGTTGATTATCTGGAACAAAGTGAAAGATTAACAAAAAATGATAAAGAATCTTATCGTGAATTATTAAAACGTGACATGGACGAGGCAGAATTTTATGTCAGTCTGAGAGAATTGTCAAGGCTGCTGGCAAAGCATTTTGATAAAAAAGTTATTATTTTAATCGATGAATATGATGTGCCGCTGGCGAAGGCATATGAAAACGGATATTATGATCAGATGATCTTTACGATGCGGAATTTTCTGGAACAGGCATTAAAAACAAACAGAAATCTTCAGTTTGCGGTTTTAACCGGATGTATGAGGATTTCCCGGGAAAGCATTTTTACCGGTCTGAATAATTTTCAGGTTCTGTCCATATCGGATGTAGGATTTGATGAGTATTTTGGCTTTACGGATAATGAGGTCAGACAGTTACTGTGCTATTATAGACAGGAGCAGTCATATAGGAGCATTCGAGAATGGTATGACGGATATCGTTTTGGAAATGTGGATGTATATTGCCCGTGGGATGTGCTGAACCATTGCCAGAAATTGCTGGCAGATCCATCGGTACAACCACAGAATTACTGGATTAATACAAGCAGTAATGATGTGGTGCGCAGATTTATTGAAAAGTCGGACAGTGGAATGACGAGACAGGAAATAGAGGCACTGATTGCCGGAGAAGAGATAGAAAAAGAAATCTGTCAGGAACTGACCTATCAGGATATGTATGCCAATATTGAAAATATATGGAGTGTGCTGTTTATGACAGGTTACCTGACTTACCATGGGAAACCGGAAAATAACCGGTTTTGTCTTGCAATTCCGAATCTTGAAATTCGAAATATTTTTACAACACAGATTATGGAATATTTTCGGAAAAATGTACAGGCAGATGGGAAAACACTGAAAAGTTTTTGTGATGCACTGGAGCAAGGTGATGCCGAAACAGTGGAAGAAATTCTACAACAGTATCTGAAAAAAACGATTAGTATCCGTGATACATTTGTACAAAAGCAGATGAAAGAAAACTTTTACCATGGCATTCTGCTTGGAATTCTTGGTATTAAAGAACGATGGGCGGTTTCATCGAATCGGGAAAGCGGTGATGGATACAGCGATATTGTTGTAGAGACGGAAAATTCGGAGAAAGGAATGATTCTGGAACTGAAGTATGCTCAGGATGGAAATCTGGAGCAGGCCTGCAGGAAAGCACTTGCTCAGACCACAGAGGTTCATTATGCAGAAATATTAGAAGATCAGGGGATTAATGAGATTTTGTGTTACGGAATTGCTTTTTATAAAAAACGCTGTATGGTAATGTGTAAAAAGCAGAAATCGACTGTATTCATGAGCAAGTAGCGAAAGCGGATTGCGAATGTCCGCTTTACAATGTAAGTTTACCTCAGTCTGAGTTGAGACTCCCACTTCTGCAAGTGGTGAGTAATAACAAATCTTTCTCAGTGGGAGTTCAATCTCCGACTGAGATAAACGCTCCGCGAGGATGTGCAGTGATTCTGAGAAGAATATGTCAGCTTTCGCTGACCAGAATCACGCACCAAGTCTCACGTGCGTTCGACTTGAACAGATGGTTAAGTGAAGTCAGAAGCACAGAATCTTCTTGCGAAAAAAATACTTATATAGTAAAATATATCAGAAATGCGCAGGAGACATACAGTAATTTTCTGTATGAAGGTAAATCAGAAGAGGGATAAAGAATGAATAAAAAATTATACAAATCAGAGGACAATAAAGTATTGTGTGGCGTATGCGGCGGTCTTGGAGAGTTTCTTGGTATCGATCCGACGATCATCCGACTGATCTGGGTGGTACTTGCATTTGCGGCAGGAAGCGGATTACTGATCTATCTTCTGGCAGCGATCATTATTCCGAGAAGACCACTGGACTAAGATATGCTGTTTTCGTTCGTGCATTGATATGATGATGCTGCAGAAAAAATAGCAGGCAACATGCATGAAAAGTGTATGAAAATTAAAAAATATGAGCGGTGAGAGGACAAAAGTCTTTTCACTGCTCTTTGCGTTTACTGGAAAACCAAGAAAAACGCTAGGATATAAAAACCAAAATCCGATATGGGAATAAAAAATTCCGAAAAAGACGGAATGGAATGATTAAAAAAACAGAAAGAGAGAAACAAGATGCTGGAATTGAAAAATGTGTCTTTTGAAGTATCAGACGAAAAAGCACAAAAAGAGATTATCAGAGGAATTAATCTGAAAATTGACGACAACAAGTTTGTAGTCATTACAGGACCGAACGGCGGTGGAAAATCCACCCTGGCAAAATTAATTGTTGGTATCGAGAAACCAACTTCCGGTCAGATTTTATTTAATGGCGAGGACATTACAGAAAAAAGTATTACGGAACGAGCAAAAATGGGTATCAGTTTTGCTTTTCAGCAGCCGGTACGATTCAAAGGAATTCAGGTGCTGGATCTGATCCGTATGGCAGCAGGACGCAGAATGAGCGCAGCAGATGCCTGTCAGTATCTGTCTGAAGTAGGACTCTGTGCGAAGGATTACATCAACCGTGAAGTAAATGCGAGCCTTTCCGGCGGTGAGTTAAAACGTATCGAAATTGCTACGGTACTGGCAAGAGGTACACAGCTTTCCGTATTTGATGAGCCGGAAGCCGGTATTGATCTGTGGAGCTTCCAGAACCTGATTCAAGTATTTGAGCGTATGCAGGAAAAAACAAAAGACGGTTCTATCCTGATCATTTCTCATCAGGAGCGTATCCTTGATATTGCAGATGAGATCGTAGTGATCTCTGCAGGACAGATCATCAATCACGGTCCGAAGGATGAGATACTTCCGCAGTTGCTGGGAACATCTTCCGCAGTGAATATGTGTGATAAATTTAACAAGTAAAAATCTATATTGTGAATAAAGGACTAACACTGTTAGTTGAAAAGAGAAACCCTAATGGTATTAGGAATAAGAAGTGATCAAAAATGAATAACGAATGGTGTTAGTTGAAATTTAGCCAATCTATAAATATATAGGAAAGAACGAGGATTAGATAGATATGATGGATGAGATTCAGAAAAGACTTCTGGCGGAAGTCGCTGATCTGCATGGAGTTCCGGAGGGAGCTTACAACATCCGTGCAAACGGTCAGATGGCAGCCAGAAATACAACGGCAAATATTGATATTGTATCGACATCTATATCAAACCGGGTACCGTAAACGAGAGTGTACACATTCCGGTTGTATTGAGCCAGAGCGGCATGAAAGAGATGGTTTATAACGATTTCCATATCGGAGAAGGCAGTGACGTGGTCATCGTAGCTGGCTGTGGTATCGACAACTGTGGGGATCAGGATGCAGAGCATGATGGTATCCACCGTTTCTTCATCGAGAAAAATGCAAAAGTAAAATATGTGGAAAAGCATTACGGTGCAGGTGACGGAAAAGGAAAACGTATCCTGAATCCGGGCACGGAAGTGTATATGGAAGAAGGAAGCTACATGGAGATGGAAATGGTCCAGATCAAAGGTGTAGATTCTACGGAGCGTGATACGAAGGCAGAGCTGGCAGCAGGTGCCAAGCTGGTAGTCCGTGAGCGTCTGATGACACATGGTGACCAGCATGCAGTCAGTGGATATTCCGTCAGCCTGAATGGTGAGGGAGCCAGTGCAGATGTCATTTCCCGTTCCGTGGCAAAGGATACCTCCTATCAGAAATTTGATTCCAGGATCATCGGAAATGCACCATGCAGCGGTCATACCGAGTGTGATGCCATTATTATGGACAAAGCACGGATCCTTGCGATTCCGCAGCTGGAGGCCAATGATCTGGACGCAGCGCTGATCCATGAGGCAGCCATCGGAAAAATCGCCGGTGAGCAGATCATCAAACTTATGACATTGGGTCTGACAGAGGAAGAGGCAGAAGAGCAGATTGTCAACGGTTTCCTGAGATAAACACTCCGCGAAGATGTGCGGTGATTCTGAGATAAATATGTCAGCTTATGTATTAAAACAGGTACAAAAAGTCAGTAATCCACTTTTTGCATAACAAAAATGGAATACAGATGATTTTTCGTGAAAATTTGTTAAAAAATATACGCGTTATAAGAGCCCCGGGAGAATTCCCGGGGCTTTTTGATGCAAAATGTACATTTGACTAAAAAATAAGATGAATTTATAATAAAAATACACAAAGAAAAGCAAGATTGTGATATAATACGAGTAACTGGTCAGCTGGTAAAACCAGAACGGTTACAAACATTTGCTGTGCACGAAAACAGGCGATGAAATAGGATAGGATTTTGACACATAGGTTTGGTTTCATCATAAGAGTGACAATAAGAGTAATGTTGCATGATGCTGCAGAAATATGACATCCGCTTCGTGAGGAAAATGCAAACGTATTTTTACAATATGGGAAAACGTATTATATCTAAATCAAATGTATGCAGGTAAATTAAAGGAGGACAAGTATGAAAATTTTAGGTGTTTCACTTGGAACAAAAAACGGTAACAATGACACAATGTGTCGTGTGGCTCTGGAAGCAGCAAAAGAAAAAGGTGCAGAGATCGAATTTATCCACCTTCTTGACTGGGATATCCAGTACTGCTCCGGTTGTGTTGCCTGTTCCCGTGGCCTTGTAATGGGCAAAGGAATGATCTGCTCCCGTCAGGATGATTTCAAAGCTTTCTATGAGAAAGTTGTCGAGGCAGATGGAGTTCTCTTCGTAGATCCGATTTTTGAGTCCGGTGCAACCGGTTTATATCATTCCATCACAGATCGTATGGGACCGGGACATGATACAGGTATGATGATGATGCTGGATGGCAAACTGAAAGAAGCAGGCAAAGAAGGTCTGAACCCAAGATACTTCCGTCAGAAAGCAATTTCTTTCGTAGGAATCGGTGGATCTGACTGGGCAGTTCGTTGTGAGACAGATCATGCGATGTTCGCTTTAAGTCCGGGATGGAAAGTAGTAAACAACGAGTTCTTCTCCTGGTGTAAAGACGTTATCATGCAGGATGACAAAGTTGAGCGTATGAAAGAAATCGGACGTAACCTTGCAGATGCTGCACAGCAGATCATTGATGAAGATATGCAGGTGGAAGGATCCGAGAAAACTTCTCTCTGGAAAGGAAAAGAAGGCGCCTGCCCACATTGCCAGGGTAACAATTTCTACATTTATCCGGGTACAACACACTGTGTATGTGAGCTGTGTGGTCTTGAGGGAACACTGGAGATCGTTGACGGAGCATTCAAATTCAAATATGATCCGGCTACAGAGCATCATGCACATGACATTCTTTCCGGTAAATTCTTACATGGACAGGATATCTTTGAGAATGAGGGTCGTCTGATGAACCTTTACAAAGATCCTGAGTTCAAAAAACGTAAAGAGCATTATACAGCAGTATGTGAGCCGACACCAGCTCCATCCAAACAGAAATAAATTCCATAAAGTTTATAACAGGCGGGGACAAAAAATGGTTCCCGTCTGATATAAGTTATAGAAATAAGAGAAAAGAGGGTATTTAGAAATGGCAGATTTCAAATTCGAACCAATGAGAAGTCTTATCTACGTTGACTGCGTAAGCGAAGACTACAGACCAAAACTTCAGAGATGGCTTTATAAAGTACATATTCCGGACAGCATCTCTCAGTTTGAGCCGTATGTTACCAAATATGCATTTTATCCGTCCTTCCCGATTCCACCACAGGGTGATCGTTTCGGATACGCAAGAATGCAGCTGACAGAGCATCACTGGTTAGTAAGCGACCTTGATCCTCGTCTTGAGATCAAAGCAATCGCTGAGACATTCCCGATGGACGTACTTGTATGGCAGGGACAGATCCCGGCAGCAGCTCATACAGACGCTCAGATCGATTCTGACGGAGATGCAGGAAATGCAGCCCGTAAATCCAACAATGCAGAAGGAAATCCATTTATCTTTGCATTCCTTCCGATGTGGTGGGAGAAAGACCTGAAAGGAAAAGGACGTACGATCGAGGACGGCGCAAACTATCGTTTCAATATGACTATCGGTTTCCCAGAAGGCGTAGACAAAGCAGAGGGAGAGAAATGGTTATTTGAGAAAGTAGTTCCGATTCTTCAGGCAGCTCCGGAGTGTACACGTGTACTTGCAAGTGCCGTAAAGAAAGACATCAACGGATGCGTAATGGATTGGGTACTTGAAATCTGGTTTGAGAATCAGTCCGGATGGTACAAAGTAATGGTAGATGACATGAAAGCACTTGAGAAACCGTCATGGGCTCAGCAGGATGCTTTCCCGTTCCTGAAACCATACCACAATGTTTGCAGTGCAGCAGTTGCTGATTATACACCAAGCAACAACCTTGCAAATTATCGTGGATACATCACCATGAGATAAGGAATTCCCGGGTGGATAAACCATAAGGTTGTGTTGGGCCGGAGGCTCAGAAAAGAATACCGCAGACGAAAACGTCCGCTTGTATGATTTTCTGAGTCCTCCGGTCCTTTTTTTCGTTACAGATAGCAGAAGGTCATTTATCCACCCTTGTGGAAGCACAGGTGGATTCAGACTTTTTGTATATCGTGACATAAGTGTATTCGTGTGGTATACTGAAAAACAGGGAAATGTAATATAGGATTCAGATAACAGAGGAGTACAATACATGAATGTAGGAATTATTACAGCCAGTGACAAGGGGTATCTTGGAGAGCGGGAAGATCGCAGCGGAGCCAGAATCGCAGAGATTATGGAAGCCCAGGGCTATACCGTCAGAAAGAAAGTAATCCTGCCGGATGATCAGCAGATGCTGCAGGATGAAATGATCGCCATGTGCAATGATGATATCCAGCTGATCCTGACCACAGGCGGAACCGGTTTTTCCAAACGGGATGTGACACCGGAGGCAACAAAGGCAGTGATCGAGCGGGAAGTGCCGGGAATTCCCATGGCAATCCTGCAATATTCGCTGACAATCACAGAGCGGGCGATGCTGTCGAGAGCAGCGGCGGGCATCCGTGGAGAGACACTGATCGTCAATCTGCCGGGCAGTCCGAAGGCTGTGGATGAAGCATTGAGTTATATTCTGCCCTCCTTAAAGCATGGGCTGGATATTCTGCTTGGTAACGATGCCGAGTGCGCAAGAAAGTAATGCAAGAAGGCAATAGAATCATAGGTATAAATATAATAGGTATAAGTATAAGTTCATTCAGAGCAAAGGCATGTATGAATGATAAAAAACAGGTGACAGGAGAGACAGGATATTATGAAACTGATAAAAACAGAAGATGCGGTAGGGCATGTACTCTGCCATGATATTACTCAGATCATCCGGGGGGTGACCAAAGATGCAGTATTCCGCAAAGGACATATTGTGACCGCAGAGGACATTCCGGTGCTGCTTTCCGTAGGGAAAGAGCATCTGTATGTATGGGAAAAGGATGACACGATGTGGCATGAAAATGAAGCAGCGGAGATTCTGTATGAAATCTGTGCCGGTGAGCATATGCATCCTTCCGATATCAAAGAAGGAAAGATCGAACTCATTGCGGATACAGACGGATTGCTGAAAATCAACCGTGAAGCGCTGGTTGCAGTCAACAGTCTGGGGGAGATGATGATCGCCTCCAGGCATGGCGATTTCCCGGTGCGTGCCGGGGATAAACTGGCAGGAACGAGAATCATTCCGCTGATCATTGAAAAAGAAAAAATGGAACGTGCAAAGGAAGCGGGCGGCACGGAGCCGATTTTTACAATCAAACCATATAAAAAGAAAAAGTATGCGATTGTGACCACAGGCAGTGAAGTGTTCAAAGGACGCATCAAAGATACGTTCAGTCCGGTCATCCGGGAAAAACTGGCAGCTTTTCCATCCGAAGAAATCGGTCAGATCTATGTGGACGATGAGAAGACACATATTCTGGAAGCTATTCAAAAGCAGATCGCGGCAGGCGCAGACCTGATCATCTGTACCGGAGGCATGAGCGTGGATCCGGACGATTGTACCCCGGGTGCCATCATGGCAACCGGAGCAAGGATTGTCAGCTACGGTGCACCGGTGCTTCCGGGAGCGATGATGCTTGTTTCTTATTATACGAACGAAGCAGATGGAAGAGTAATTCCAATCCTCGGTCTGCCGGGATGCGTCATGTATGCAAAACGCACGATCTTTGACCTGGTGTTGCCAAGAGTGATGGCAGAGGATGAGATTACCGCGGAAGATATTGCAAGACTGGGTGAGGGCGGTCTGTGCCTGAACTGTGAGGTCTGTACGTTCCCAAACTGTGGATTTGGAAAATAACGCTATCGTAAACAATTTGAAGGCAGAATAAGCAATCCCCCGCTTCAAGTGTGTAGAGTACTAAGCGGTGGGTAAGGGGGATGCTTATGTCAGTGGGAGTTAAAAGCTCCCACTGACAGGTCGCAAAGCGACTGCGTTCATGAGCAAGTAGCAAAAGCGGATTGCGAATGTCCGCTAAAATGCAAGGAGAAAAAAATGGCAGAATTAACACATATCAATGAGCAGGGCAGAGCCAAAATGGTGGATGTTTCAGAAAAAGCAGACACCAAGCGGATCGGCGTGGCTTCCGGCCGGATCTGTATGCAGCCGGAGACTTTTGCGCTGATCACAGACGGAAAGATCAAAAAAGGAGATGTGCTCGCCGTAGCGCAGGTAGCAGGTGTCATGGCAGCGAAAAAGACCTGGGAGATTATTCCGATGTGCCATCCGCTGCTGTTGACCGGGGTGGATATTCATTTTGAACTGTATCCGGAAGATGCAGAGATCGAAGCCATCGCATCTGTGCGGACTACCGGAAAGACCGGAATCGAGATGGAAGCATTGCACGCCGTATCCGCAGCATTGCTGACCATCTATGACATGTGCAAAGCAGTAGATCGCGGCATGGTGATTAAAGATATTTTACTTCTGGAAAAAGACGGCGGAAAATCCGGACATTATATGAGAGGTTGATAAAAACGAAGAAACAAAATGAAAAAATATAATCATTAACCCTCTTGACGAAACAAGGGGGTTAATTTATACTAACTACATAAAAAATGAGCGGATAACCAGAAAATCCGCTTTCTTTTAAAAATTGCGGTTAGGAAATACTAATAATAGATGAAGGAGGCTAACATGAGTATCGTAATTATCGGAGGACACGAAAGAATGGAAACACAGTACAAACAGATCTGCAAACAGTACAAATGTAAGGCAAAAGTATTTACGAAAATGAAAACAGATCTGAAAAACAAAATCGGAAGTCCGGATCTGCTGATTCTCTTTACCTCCACCGTTTCTCATAAGATGGTACATTGTGCCGTGGCAGAAGCAGAACGCAAGAATATTATAGTGGAACGTTCCCACAGCAGCAGTGCCAGCGCATTAAACGGAATATTAGAACAATATGCATAATTTCAGAGCCAAGCAGATTTATATTCAAACGTGTGAATCATGCTTGCATGAATGAACAAGTTTGAATAAAAATCTATTTGGCGAGAAGCCACATCGAGATGAAGCAAAGCGAAATCGAGATGGCTGGCTCTGAAATTAAGAAGAGCCAAGCAGATTTACATTCAAAAACATGAATCATGCTTGCATGAATGAACAGAGGAGGACAGCAAATGCCAACTGAAGCCGTATTAAACCAGCTTTCCAGCAGGAAAGTCACAGAAAGCCTCATGATGCAGATCATTCTGCATTGTGCACCGGTTTTAAAAGATATAAAAATGTCAAGTATGTTTACCGTTCCGGCGGCTTACCTGAGATTTGTACGCTCCGCATTTCGGGGTACCGGGATCCGGGTCAAATGTCTGTGCCAGGGAGCAGGACGTGCAGTGGTATATGTATACCGGGAAGCAGAGGTGCAGCAGTGTCTGAAAGATCCGCAGGTGGCTGTATTTTTACAGCAGTACGGATATGAAAGTACGCAGGCAGAAGCCTGTCTGAATCATCTTGGGGCGCGCGTTTCCCTGTCGGCCCGGGGGATGGAGCATTATCCCCATGAAATGGGCATATTTCTCGGCTATCCGTTGGAGGATGTCAGAGGATTTATCCGGCATGAGGGAAAGGAAAGCCGCTATACCGGATATTGGAAAGTCTATGGTGATGTGACACAGGCGAAGCAGATTTTTCAGGCATATGATGATGCCAAAGAATGTGCTGTGATGGAATATATGGCAGGAAAACACATGAGTGAGATTGCCTGCTGATAATAAGGTAAAGCGTTTACGCAATTGCCACAATCGGAATAAATACAGAAAAGTGTGGCTAATACAACGAAAAAAAGAATAAAAAAGGTTTAAACTGTATATCGATTCCAAAGCAGTCATACAAGTGTGAAAGAGCGGAATCTGTATACAGAAAAAATAAAAAATATAAAATCAAGGAGACAAAAAAATGGCAGAAGTTAAAATCATTTATTGGAGTGGTACAGGAAATACAGCAGCAATGGCTCAGAGCGTAGCGGATGGTGTTGCAGCAGCAGGTGCAGAGGCAAAGATCATTCCGGTTGAAAACGCAGGCGCAGCAGATATCGCAGATGTAAAAGCATTTGCACTTGGCTGCCCGTCCATGGGAGCAGAGCAGCTGGAAGAATCCAGTATGGAGCCGTTTGTAGAAGAAATCCTTGGCAGCGTATCCGGCAAAAAGATCCTGTTATTCGGATCCTATGGCTGGGGAGATGGCGAATGGATGCGCAACTGGGAAGAAGACTGCAAAGGTGCAGAAATGATCGAAGCAGAAGGCATCATTGCCAACGAAGCTCCGGATGCAGATGCACAGGCAGCTTGTGAGGCAGCAGGAAAAGCACTTGCAGCAAATGCATAACATATAAACTGATAGTAATCAGATAAGAAAAACAACAACTGAATCCTATAACCAAAAACCAAAAGATAAAAAATAATGTAACGTATGAACAAACGTAACTAGAATTCATTCCACCCGATAATCCCACTTGCACTGGCAGGACTCTGCCCGTGTGAGTGGGATTTTTTATGTAATAGGAAATTACTACGTAATATTCCTATTACATAAAAACGCTCCGCGAGGATACGACCAGATGCATGAGGAATAATTTTTTACTCTTGCATTTATGCATAATCTAAGCTATGATAACAATTAAGTTGTCTGACAGAAAGAAAAAACCTCAGACAACAGAGTTGACCTATGCGGCAGGAGGAAAAAGTGATGAATTTAGAAGAGTTAAAAGTAGTTGATGCAGACGTGGCAGCAGCGATCGAAGCGGAGATGGACCGTCAGAACAGCCATATCGAGCTGATCGCATCCGAGAACTGGGTCAGTGATGCAGTTATGGAAGCACAGGGAAGCATCATGACAAATAAATATGCAGAAGGATATCCGGGAAAACGTTATTACGGCGGATGTCAGTGTGTAGATATCGTAGAGAATCTTGCAATCGAGCGTGCAAAAGAGTTATTTGACGCAGAGTATGTCAACGTACAGCCGCACTCCGGTGCACAGGCAAATATGGCAGTACAGTTTGCACTGCTTCAGCCGGGTGACACTGTGATGGGTATGAACCTGGATCACGGCGGACATCTGACACACGGAAGCCCGGTCAACTTTTCCGGTACTTATTTCCACATCGTACCTTATGGGGTCAACGATGAAGGATTCATTGATTATGACAAAGTAGAAGAGATCGCGATGGAGTGCAAACCGAAAATGATCATTGCCGGTGCAAGTGCTTATGCGAGAACCATTGATTTCCCTCGTTTCCGTGAGATCGCAGACAAATGCGGCGCATACCTGATGGTAGATATGGCACATATCGCAGGTCTGGTGGCAGCAGGACTTCATCCAAGCCCGATCCACTATGCAGACGTCGTTACCACTACGACACACAAAACACTGCGCGGACCGAGAGGCGGTATGATCCTGGTATCCAAAGAATCCATGGAGAAAAATAACTTCAACTTCAACAAAGCTGTATTCCCGGGCATTCAGGGCGGACCGCTGATGCATGTCATCGCAGCAAAAGCCGTATGCTTCAAAGAGGCATTGCAGGACAGCTTCAAGACATATCAGCAGGGTATTGTAGATAACGCACAGGCATTGTACAACGGTCTGAAGAACCGTGGCATCAAGATCGTATCCGATGGTACAGACAACCATCTGATGCTGGTAGACCTGACACCATTTGACCTGACCGGAAAAGCCATCGAGAAACTTCTGGATGAGGCTCATATTACAGCTAATAAAAATACGATCCCGAACGATCCGAAATCTCCGTTTGTCACAAGCGGCATCCGTCTCGGAACACCATCTGTTACATCCAGAGGCATGAATCCAGAGGATATGGACAAGATAGCAGAAGCAATTTCCATCGTCATCAAAGAAGGCGATGAGGGCGTAGCAAAAGCACGTGCGATCGTAGATGAACTGACCGCGAAATATCCGCTGAAAAAATAAAACACAGACAATTATCCATTGACATCATTGTAGAACAGAAAGAATCCCGTTATATTGCAGTTTGAATATAACGGGGTTCTGTTTGCGTAAAAAACATTTTATCTCAGTCGAGAAGATTCCCACTTCTGCAAGTGGTAAGTAATAATATAATACCGCATAAGGATAAATGTGCATAAAAATCATTATATATGAAACAAAAAAATGTGAAAAACAGAAGTAATTAATCTCAACGTTGACAAAAACTGGTAGTGCGAGTTACCATAACTTTGCATGTATATAAGGAAAATGGATAAAAAGAGACAAAAAAGGAGCAAATAGCACATGACAGGATACTGGGATATACATAATCATATACTTCCAGGTGTGGATGACGGTTCCGGATGCATGAGTGAAACGATGGAGATGCTGGAAGAAGAATACCGGCAGGGCGTGCGCCATATCGTTTTTACACCACATTACCGTCGTGACATGTTTGCGATACCGAGAGAAGAAATACAGACGGTCTATGCGCGCGTCTGCGAAATGGCAGCAGACCGATTTCCAGAGATGGAATTTTATCTGGGATGTGAGTATTACATCCATTCCGATGCATCGGTGGAACGCCTGCGCGGGAATCCGAAGTATTACATGGCAGGCAGCCGCACCGTATTAATGGAATTTGCGTATGAGGCTTCTTATGCATGGATCATGCAGACCGTGTCTGAAGTACGTCAGATGGGATTACAGCCGGTGGTTGCACATGCTGAACGGTATGAATGTCTGTATAAAGGCAGGGACCGGGTCGCAGAACTGAAGACGCAGGGCGCATACATCCAGATAAACTGTGAGAGTATTCTGGGAAAATGCGGCAGAAAGGCAAAGCATTTCTGTATGAAACTGTTAAAAGAAGATCAGATTGACCTGATGGCCAGCGATGCACACGATACCGAGTATCGTATTGTGAATATCCGGGAAGCAGCGGAGCTGATCAGCCGGAAGTTCGGACAGGAAAAAGCGGAAACAATTTTTATTCATATACCAAAAAAGATAATTTTAACATAGAGAGAAAGGAATACGATAGATGCAGGAACTGATTTTGGAGGAGAAAACGACGTTATCTCCCGTTATGAAGGAAATATACCGGAGACTCCGGACAAATCTCGAGTTTACCGGAATCGAAAATAAAGTAATCTGCCTGACCAGCTGTATGGAAAATGACGGAAAATCCAGTGTGTCATTCAATCTGGCAAAGATTCTGGCAGAAAATGACAAACGCGTGCTGTTCATCGATGCAGATATGCGAAATTCTGTACTGACGAAGAGAACCGGGATCGCGGATGACCTGAAAGGCCTGAGCCATTATCTGGCCGGCAAGAATGCCGCTTCCGAAGTAATATACGCAACGAATTATAAGAATTTCTATGTGATCCCGACAGGCAGATTTCCGAAAAACCCGACCGAACTTCTGAATAAACCAGCGTATGAAGTTCTGATCGAGGGCATGAAGCAGACCTTTGATTATGTGATCATCGATACACCGCCACTTGGAAGTGTTGTCGATGCAGCGCTGATCGCAAAAACGGCAGACGCTTCCGTACTGGTGATCTCTGCCAATGCTGTCAGCCGCAGAATGGCAAATAGCGTAAAAGAACAGCTCATCAATGCAAATCCGAATTTCCTGGGCGTAATTCTGAATAAAGCAGACGAAGGAACAAAGCATTACGGTTACGGAAAGCGTTATGGCAGCAAATACGGCTATGGCTATGGTTACGGAAGATATGGACAGAATCCGAAAGAATAAATAGTTATAATACAGACAAAGGAAACGAGAAAAAATGGAGAATAGAAAGCAAAAAGAAGAGAACGAAATGGAGATTGACCTTGTCAGCCTGTTTTTCTATCTGATCGACAAATGGAAACTGCTGTTTCTGGGAGCGGTCGTAGGAGTTGTACTCGCAGGGGCACTGGTGTTTTTCCAGACACCGATGTACGAATCGAACTCAACCCTGTATGTGCTGTCCAAAACAACCAGCATTACATCTATGGCAGATCTGCAGGTAGGAACGGAACTGACGTCCGATTTTTCCGTTATCGCTACCAGTAAACCGGTTATCGACGGCGCGATCAAAACATTGAAAAAAGACAACATCAAGCTGACCCGGAAAGAAATTAAAAAAATGCTTACCGTAGCAAACAAGACAGATACACGAATGCTGTCCATCACGGTGACAAGCGATGATGCAAAACTTTCCTGTGCAGTGGCAGATGCCATTACCGATGCGGCAGTGGATCAGATGGCGAGCATCACACAGACAGATCCGCCTACCATTGTAGAACATCCGGAAGTCGCATCTGCGCCGGTAGACAACGGCATGATGAAAAAACTGGCCATGGGCATTGTGCTCGGAATCTTCCTGGTAGGCATGGTACTCACGATCCGCTTTATCATGAATGACAAGATCCAGACAGAAGAAGATATCGAGGATTACCTGGAGACAAGCGTACTGGCTGTGATCCCGGTGGACAAAGAACTTGCTTATTACAGCAAACAGGAAGAAAAGACAGAAAAAGAGAGACATCGTTCTAACAAGAAAAGAAAAGAATCCTGAAACAGCCAATATCAAAGGAGATGAACATAGAACGTGAAACAGAAGAATCTATTATTTCGAATATTCCTTGTGATATTTCTGGTAGCTGTGGCAGGTATCATAGGACTGCTGGTGCGGGATCATATTCAGAAAGACAAAGACCAGAAGCTGCGTGAGAAAGCAGCGGTATCCGTGCAGGAAGAGCCGGAAGTATCCGCAGAAGCTGAGGAAACACCGGTACAGATTCCGGTGGATTTCAGTGTCCTGCAGGCAGAAAATCCGGATATCTATGCATGGATCCACATTGCAGATACACCGGTTGATTATCCGATCCTGCAAAGCAAGGTGAACGATGATTACTATATGGATCATACCGTGGATGACAAAGAAGGACTTCCGGGAGCGATCATGACAGAATACAGCTACAATCCGGAGCCCTTTGAATCCGATGCTGTGACGGTTGTCTATGGTCATAACATGCTGAATGATTCCTTCTTCAGCAGACTGAAAGATTATCAGGACGAGACTTTCCGCCAGGAACATCCTTATATCGAGATCTACACACCGGAACACATTTACAAATACCGTGTGTTCGCGGCGGTCACTTATGACAACCGACATATTTTATACAATTATAATTGCAGGACGAAGGAAGGCTATCAGGCATTTCTGGATTCTCTGTCAGAGGTGCGTATCATGCCGACCTGGATCGAAGATCCGCTGCCGGTGACGACAGATGACCGGATGATCGTATTGTCTACCTGCAACGGCAATCATGACGAGCGCTTTCTGATCTGCGCGGTCCTGACAGAGGAACAATAATTTTATGAAAAAAGAATCAAAAAGACATATCCTGTCCACCGTTGTTGTTATACTGGCAGCAGTGGCAGCTGTGACCGTTCTGTTTGTGCTGCATCACAAACAGCAGCAGGAAAAGGAACGTCAGCCGGAGGAATCCGTTTCCCAGGCAGAAGACAATACCATTGAATGGAACGGAAAACGATATACATACAATGACAATCTGATCAATATCCTGTTTCTGGGAATTGATCATGCCAATGATATAGATACCAGTTATATGCCCGGTGATGCCGGACAGGCAGACTGCATTATGCTGCTGTCACTGGATAAAGAGACAAAAGAAGGAAGAATCCTTCAGATCAACCGAAACACTATGACACAGATCGATACCTATGATTCCACCGGAAGTGCCTTTGGTACGGTAAATGCACAGCTTGCAACGCAGTATGCGTACTGCATCGGCGGAAGCCGCAGCTGCTGGGCTACCGAAAAAACAGTAAAAAGGCTACTGTACAACCTTCCAATCAGCGGATATTTTGCCTTATCTGTTGACGGAATCTCAGAGATCAATGACGCGCTGGGCGGTGTCACGGTGGAAATGACAGAAGAAGATGCTGCGATCAATCCGGCGTTTGAGGCGGGAAAAGAAGTCTGTCTCAAAGGAGCGGATGCGGAGAACTATGTACGTTATCGTGATACAAATGTGTTCAACAGCAATGAAGGACGTATGCAGCGTCAGGTGAAGTATGTGACAGCGTTGATCAAAAATGCCAGATCACACGGAGGAAGTGCTTTATACAATCTTATTTCCCCGTTTTTAGATAAATATATTGAAACAGATCTGGACGGAGATCAGATCGATGCTCTGAGCAGCTACACATACCTTACAGATGAGGTGGCGTATCTGCCGGGAGAAACAGTAATGGGAGAAGAGTTTGAAGAATTCCATCCGGACGAGGAATCCCTGCAGGAACAGATTATCCGGACCTATTACAAAGAAGTGAACTAGATCGCCAGAGTAAAAGAAGCTGTAAATATGGTATGGCAATTGCCGGTATCATTTTACAAATATATAAGAAGGGAGAAAATCATGAAGAAAATCGTTGCTTTATTAATGACTGCTGTAATGACTATCGGTATGGCAACCGCTGCGTTCGCCGCACCAAGCCCGCAGCCGACAACAGGTACTATCGTTGCTGGCAAAAATGCGAGTGGCCAGGATGTGGATCTGTCCAAAGTCAAAACATCTGACAATTATTCAACAAATGATGCGCCGGGTGTGGAGAAAATCAAAGCAAATCCACAGAGCGTACTGAAAGACGCAGTCGGTGCAGCAAATGCAAACGGCTATGGTCTTGCATATGTAACAAACATTACAGCTGACAGTGATGTTCAGTTCCCATTGACACTGACATTTAAAGTAAATGGCGTTAACAGCACAAGCAAAGTAGTTGTACTTCGCTATGTAAATGGACAGTGGGTACAGATCAACGGTGTTGTTGGTGATGGAAATGTAACAGTAACTGTTGACGGTGCTTCCCCGATTGCATTCTATGTATTAAATACAAATGCAGCAGGCGGAAACAACGGCGCAAATGGTGCGAACGGAACAGACGGCTCAAAAGTTGTTTCTCCGAAAACCGGCAGTGCGCCAGTAATGATGTGTGTGGTAGCAGTAGCAGTAGCTGCAGCAGCTGGAATGTGCGTAACATCCAGAAGAAAACATGCATAATCAAATTGACTGAGTGAATGAGACAGAAGAATCCTGAATGCAGGATTCTTCTCTCATGTGAAAAGACATTTCAAGGAATTAATTGAGAGACATTTCAAGGGATTGAGAAAATATGAAAAAGAAATTACTGATCGTGATCACAGATGTTCTGTCTGTATGCATCGCATACGGACTGGCGTTACTTCTGCGATTTGATATGCGTTACTCCGCGGTACCATCAGAATATATCCGCGGATATCTGTTCTACATTATTCTGGCATCGGTCATTCTGGTGTCCAGCTATACAATTGCAAAATTATACCGAAGTGTCTGGACTTATGCCGGAATACCGGAGGTACTGCGTACCTTTGTCACTTCCGGGATCGCAGCTGCGATTACGGGAGTTACCTATACGATTTCAGTGATCCGTATGCCGATTTCCTTTTATCTGGTAGGTTGGGGGCTGGTGTTTGCACTGACCGCTTCCAGCAGAATGATGTACCGTCTGTTACGTCGTGTACGGATCAAGGCAGAAGGCGTAAAGGCCAATCCGGTGCGGCAAAATATCATGATCATCGGAGCCGGTGCAGCCGGGCTGATGCTTCTGAAAGAATATCGCACCAGTTATTATCTGACAGACAAAGTAAAAATTTTTATTGATGACAACGAAGAAAAATGGAACAAGTATCTGGATGGCGTTCGCATTGCAGGCGGACGTGACCAGATCCTTGCCAGTGTAGATAAATATAACATTGATAAGATCATTCTAGCGCTCCCGACAGCGGGACGCAAGGATGTCAAAGCAATCCTGGAGATCTGTAATCAGACAGACTGCCAGATCCAGACCGTGCCGGGTGTATATCAGCTGGTCAACGGTGAAGTCAATGTATCAAAATTGCGAAACGTGGAAATCGAAGATCTGCTGGGCAGAGAGCCGATCAAAGTCAACCTGGATGAAATCCTGGGCTATATCAAAGGAAAAACCGTTCTCGTAACCGGAGGCGGCGGATCCATCGGCAGCGAGATCTGTACCCAGCTGGCAGAACACCGGGTCGGGCATCTGGTGATCTTCGATATCTATGAAAATAATGCCTATGAGATCCAGCAGAAGCTGAAGTGGGAACATCCCGAACTGAAGCTTACGGTATTGATCGGATCCGTGCGAAATGCACATCGCATCAATACAGTGATGGAGAGATACCATCCGGAAGTTGTCTTTCATGCGGCAGCACATAAGCATGTGCCGTTGATGGAGGACAGCCCGAATGAGGCGATCAAAAACAATGTGTTTGGTACTTACAAAACAGCATGTGCGGCAGGGCGCAGTCAGGTAAAGAAATTTGTGCTGATCTCTACCGACAAAGCTGTAAATCCGACCAATATCATGGGTGCATCCAAACGAATGTGTGAAATGATCGTCCAGACCCTGAACCATTTCTATGCGACAGACTTTGTGGCAGTCCGTTTCGGAAATGTACTTGGCAGCAACGGAAGCGTTATTCCGTTATTTAAGAAGCAGATCGCAGCCGGAGGTCCGGTGACCGTGACCCATCCGGATATCATCCGTTACTTTATGACCATTCCGGAAGCAGTATCACTGGTGCTTCAGGCAGGCGCGTATGCGAAGGGTGGAGAAATCTTTGTCCTTGATATGGGCGAGCCGGTAAAAATCGCAGATCTGGCCAAAAATCTGATCCGGTTATCCGGCTATAAACTGGGGGAAGACATTGAAATCCAGTATACAGGACTTCGTCCGGGAGAAAAACTGTATGAAGAACTGCTCATGGATGAAGAAGGTCTGCAGGATACCGAGAACAAGCTGATCCATATCGGCAAACCGATCGAGATGGATGAAGAAAAATTTATGTGTCAGCTGATTCAGCTGCGGGAAGCAGCAAAAGCGGACAGCAATGCAATCCGTGCGATGGTAAAGGAGATCGTGCCTACCTACCAGATGCCGGAAGGCAAGTGAGTCCGGAAACAATGAACAGAAAAATAAGACACAAAAGGATAAACTGTCCCGATTTTTTCGGGGGGAGGGGTAAAAGGATGGATAGAACAAATGAAAAACAGTACGAATTTGAAGGATACGAAACAAAAAGATGCTCTTAACATACGATGGATGTTAGTGGGATATGATCTGATCGTATACGCAATCGTTGCATCTATACTTTTAGCTGCTTATGGCGGCACGGACAAATTATCATCTACCGGCATACTTCAACAAGTATGCTTATCTGCGGTATGCATTTTTGCAGTACGTCTTTTGGGTAAAATCTACGGACAGGTATGGAGATATGGTGGAATACAGTGTTACATCCGTTTACTTTTTACGGATGCCATTGCTTTTCTCGTGTACCTGTGTCTGGAACTTTTGCTTCCAATTCAAAAAATCACATTTGCCAGAATGCTTTCTCTGGTCAGCCTGAATCTGTTAGGTGCTTTGGCACTCCGCATGATGTATCGCTATGCATACAAATGTGGAAATCAGGAAACAGCAAAAGGAAAGTTCCTTTCGCTATTATTACATCTCTTTTCCGGAGTTGATGCCGGAAATAAGAAGGAAGTACAGAAAATCAAAGTTGCGATCATTGGCGCCGGCCGGGTCGGTGTAAGTCTGGCAGAAGAACTTTTGAACAATGAAGAAGCAGCCTATGTACCGAGATGTTTCATTGACATCAAAAAAGAAAAAGTCGGACGGGATATCCACGGGATTCCGGTATGGTCAGAGGATGAAGCAACCTTTAACCGCTTGGGAGAATTTGAAGTACAGGAGATTATTTTTGCGATTCCGTCCATGAATGCCGATAAAAAGAAAGCTCTTTATGAATATTACAGAAGCGCCGGATATAAATTAAAAGTTTATGACTATCCGACGATGTATGCGGTCGGAGGAAAGAGACATCTCCGCGAGTTTGATATAGAGGAACTTTTATTCAGAAAACCACTGGCTGTTTCGGATGAGCATACAAACGAATATTATAAAGGAAAAGTCGTGCTGATCACAGGTGGCGGCGGTTCCATTGGCTCAGAACTCTGCAGACAGCTGGCAAAAATGAATCCGAAAAAGATCATTATTCTGGATATCTATGAAAACGGAGCATATGATGTTCAGCAGGAATTAAAAATCGCTTATGGAAATCGTCTGGATCTGCAGATTGAAATTTGCTCTATCACCCACAGAAAAGCACTTGAAAAAGTATTTGAGAGATATCATCCACAGATCATTATCAATGCAGCCGCTCACAAACACGTTCCTCTGATGGAGCACAACTGTGTAGAAGCTATTTTTAACAATGTATTCGGTACCCAGAATCTGGTAGAACTTTGTGAGGAATACGGAGCAGAGCGCTTTATGATGGTATCCACAGATAAAGCAGTAAATCCGACCAACGTTATGGGGGCTACAAAACGAATGTGCGAAATGATCGTACAGAGTGCAAGTACCCATGGAAATGTAAAATACAGTGCGACACGATTCGGAAATGTACTTGGCAGCGCCGGATCCGTCATTCCGCTCTTTAAACGACAGATTGCAAACGGCGGACCGGTAACCGTTACCGATAAGAGAATCATCCGCTATTTCATGACCATTCCGGAAGCTTCCCAGCTCGTTCTTCAGAGTGGAGCGATTGCCAACAATGGAGAGCTGTTTGTTCTGGATATGGGACAGCCGGTTAAAATCATGGATCTGGCAGAAAATATGATCCGTTTATCCGGTGTCCATGGCATTAAAATTGTTGAAACAGGATTAAGACCGGGTGAAAAACTATATGAGGAATTACTTGTCAAGACGGAAGAACTCGACAAAACCGATAACAGTATGATCTTTATTGAACGAGATACTGCATTGAGCAAGGAAGAAATCTATAAAAAGATTCAGATACTGAGAGATGCCTGTGATACCGGTGATGATCTGATCGCAAAAGAGGCGCTGAGGGAAGTGGTTCCGACGTTTAAGAAGCCGGAAGATGTGAATAGAGAGATTGCATAAAGGAGAGAAACAATGGCTTTTGTAAACAATGGAAGATTTGAAAAATTTACGGAGAAAATATGGTTGTCATCACCGACAATGTATCCGGAATCAATGAAGTATGTAATGGAAGCATATGAAACAAACTGGATGTCAACCGTTGGAGCGAATATTAATGAAGTTGAAAAAGTGGCTGCTGAAACATCTGGAACAAAATACGCAGTAGCTTTATCCTGTGGTACAGCTGCGCTTCATCTTTGTATGAAACTGGCAGGAGAAAGATTATACGGTAAGCCACCGGTAGGAGTAGGAGCACTTTCCGGACACCGCGTTTTCTGTACCGATATGACATTCAATGCTACACTGAACCCCGTTGTATACGAAGGTGGAATTCCAGTCTTTATTGACACAGAGTACGATTCCTGGGGTATGGATCCGATTGCCTTAGAGAAAGCATTTGAAATGTATCCGGATGTAAAACTTGTTGTATATGCAGAATTATATGGTTTCCCTGGAAATATAAGACAGATTAAAGAAATCTGTGAAAAACACGGTGCTTTATTGGTTGAAGATGCTGCAGAGGCCATGGGAGCAAGTTGGGATGGAAAACAGTGTGGTTCGTATGGTGATTATGCCGCTGTATCCTATAATGGAAATAAGATTATTACCGGATCAGCAGGGGGATGTTTATTGACAGACTCATTAGAAGATGCAAATCAGGCTCGTAAATGGTCTACCCAGGCCAGAGAAGCAGCAGCTTGGTACCAGAACGAAGAGGTTGGATATAACTACCGTATGAGCAACGTGATTGCCGGAGTGATTCGAGATCAGTATCATCATTTGTCTGATCATATTGCACAGAAGAAAGCGGTATATGAAAGATATAAAGAGGGATTCAAGGATCTTCCGGTACAGATGAATCCGTTTGATGAAATGAAAGCAGAGCCAAATTATTGGCTGAGCAGTATGATAATTGATGAAGAAGCAATGTGTAAGCAGGTACGAAGTGATACTGAGGCATTATATGTTGCTGAAGCAGGGAAAAGCTGTCCGACAGAAATTTTAGAGGCTATCAGTTCTATTAATGCGGAAGGAAGACCTATCTGGAAACCGATGCATATGCAGCCGATGTACAGAATGCATGAGTTTGTAACAGCAAATGGCTCTGGCAGAGCGAAAACAAATGCTTATATTGCAGGTGGAATCAAAGATGTTGGAGCAGATATCTTCCAGAGAGGCGTGTGTCTGCCGAGTGATAATAAGATGACAGCAGAGCAGCAGGAGAGGATTATTGAAGTAATTAGAGCCTGTTTTGAATAAGAAGGAGATTGTATGTGGAAAGAACTTGAAAAGAAATATTCTGTTCATAAGGGAATATATGCCAACTATATAAAAAGAATTATTGATTTGGCTGTAACAACAATAGGACTGATTTGCATTTCTCCTATATTTTTAATTGTATGTGTGTTGGTACGTATTAAGCTAGGAAGTCCAATATTTTTTAAACAAAAAAGAACTGGAAAAGATGAAAAAACATTTGAAATGATAAAATTTAGGACAATGACAGATGCGAGAGATGAAAATGGTCAATTATTGCCTGATACAGAAAGATTTACTAAATTTGGAAACTTTTTAAGAAATTCAAGTTTAGATGAATTGCCTGAACTATTAAACGTAATAAAGGGAGATATGAGTCTTATAGGACCAAGACCGTTATATCCGTTCTATTTGCCGTATTACACAGAAAAGGAGAGTTTGAGACATTCTGTTAGAGGCGGAATAACTGGTTTAGCACAGGTTAATGGCAGGGCTTTATTGCGATGGAATGATAGATTTGAAAAAGATGTAGAATATATTAGTAATATTACGTTTTGGGGGGATATAAAGATTTTATGGATGACTTTTTACAAAGTATTTAAACAAGATGACATTGGCATACCGAGTGTGACAGAAGAAGGTGGATTGCATATTATTAGAAAGGTTCAACGTCCTGAATATTTAAAGTTATTTGAAGATGATCCTAATATACCTAAATTTGTACAAGGAGTGAAAGAAAATGAATAATAATAGATTAGTAATTTTAGGAACAAATGAATATCAAAATCCACTTATTGTAAGAGCCAAAGAACTTGGCTATGAAACTCACGTTTTTGGATGGAAAACGGGGGCAATAGGTGAAAATACTGCAGATGTATATCATGATGTGAATATTATGGATTACGAAACATTATGGAAGGAAGTTCAGAAAGTAGATCCTTGCGGTGTTGCTTCAATAGCATCAGAATTGGCAATGCATCCAATGAATTATCTGCTACGAAAGCTGGGAATACCATGTAATAGTTTAGAAACAGAAAAAATAGCGACAAATAAATATCTAATGAGATGTGCTATGCGTGATGCAGGAATAGACGGACCACGATTTACATTGGTTGAAGAAGATTTCAAAAAAGAAGTATTAAAAGACTTTGAGTATCCATTAATTATTAAACCAGTTGATTTGAGCTCAAGTCGTGGTGTAATGAAAATTAATTCAGAGGCTGAATTAGATGATGCTATTGAATATGCATTAGGTTGGTCTAAGACAAAACAGGCAATTCTTGAAGAGTTTATAGAAGGCCAGGAATATAGTGGAGAGAGTATTGCTTATGATGGAAAATATAAACTTTTAGTTATAACAGAAAAATCAACTACTGGTGCACCACATTTTGTTGAAACTGGACATAAACAGCCTGCAAATTTATCACCGGAATTATTTGAGAAAGTTGAGAAAACATTATATTGTGCATTTGCCTCGATGGGAATTAAGTATGGAGCAGTTCATCCAGAATTTAGAATTACGAAAGAAGGACGAATATGCTTTATGGAAATTGGTGCAAGAATGGGAGGAGACTGTATTGGCTCTGATTTGGTACCAATTTCCAGTGGATATGATTATATGGGAATGGTGATCTCCATTGGTTGTGGAAAAGAACCAAATTTTGAAAAAATTCAGGAACCAAAGATAGCAAGAATTAAGTATATTATCACAAAAGAAGATTTGCAGGAATTTGAAAAAATAAAAAAAGAACATCCTGAAAGAATTAAACGTCAGAGTGAAATTAAAGACTTATCGGATGCGCCTATTTTGAAAAGTGCAGATAGAGCAGGGTATTATATCACCGCAGAATAATTAGATTATACGAGGAGAATTAAATATGGAAAATAGCAAAACAATATTAGTGACAGGAATTGGTGGACTTACACCACGTTCTATTACAGGAATTATTCGGGAAAATCATCCGGATTATAAAATTATTGGGTGCGATATAGAAAAAAAAGCAATGGGTTTCTTTATGACTATGAAAGATGGTAGGAAACTTTTAGATGAGTATTATATTTGCCCTCGTTGTAATGAGGAAGAATATTTCCCTTGGATTGAGAGACTTATTGCTGAAAAAGGCATTGATTATGCATTTGTTCAGCCGGAAGCAGAAATTGTTGAATGGGGAGAATATTTTGAACAGCACGGAAAATTCCCGTGTCCAGTATTTATGGGATGTAAACTTCTTTCAGAATCGTTAAGAGATAAGTCTATCATGGCAGATCTTCTTGAAGGTACAGATTATATTCCAAAAACAATTAAGGTTACTCAGGATAATCCACGCTTTAAAGATGTCGAGAATGAAATTGGATTCCCATGTTGGATTCGTGCCACAGAAGGTACAGGTGGACTGGGGTCATTGCGATTGGATGATATAAGCAGCTATAAGAGTTGGTTATTTATTAATGCAAAGATTCCAGAATTTACTATTAGTGAATTTCTTACAGGACGCCATCTGGCTAATGAAATGCTTTATTATAATGGTGAATATGTGAAGGGAGCAGCACTTGAGTGTGTAGAGTATGTAATGGCGAATACAGCTCCATCTCATGTAACAGGTAATACTCATTTTGGGCGTTTTCTTAACGAAAATAAGATAAATGAGTTCTGTGATAGCTGCATTAAATATTTGGAGAAGAAGCTTGGTGTACCTGCACATGGTATTCTTTCGTTTGACCTAAAAGAAGATAAAGATGGAAATATGAAAGTTACAGAAGTAAATATTCGTCATATGGCATATGCAGGAGTTATGGCACATGTTGGATTTGACTTGATTGAAGATACTATCAAAATTATGGAAGATGGGAATGCTGATCGGGTTGAAAAAGATCAATATCACCATTATGAGAAACCATATATTTTTCTTCGTGATGTTGATGTTGAACCAATTATTTTGGACAGTGAAAAAATTTTCGATGATCCAAAGATAAGATTAAGCTGATAAAGATGTTATTTTATGAACTTAAGGAGTACCTAAATTGAATATATTATTTTTTTGTCTGTCATTTAGTACAAAGACAAGTAAGAATTTTTATGAGGATTTATTAAGAGAATTTCAAAAACAAGGGAATAGTGTTTATGTTGCCTGTGCTAATGAAAAAAGAAGTAAAGAAAAAGACGGAATTGAAGACTTGGTGGGAATTAACGTTTTAAGAATAAGAACTGGAAATATAACAGGAACTCGTTCTTTGATTGAAAAAGGAATATCGACAATAACAGTAGATTATTTATTTAGAAAAAATGTATTAAAATATTGGGGAAATCTTAAATTTGATTTGATTTTATACCCAACACCTCCAATTACATTGGCTAATGCAGTTGCTAAAATCAAGAGAAAAACGGGAGCTAAAACATATTTACTCTTAAAAGACATATTTCCACAAAATGCTATTGATTTAGGAATGTTAAAAAAAACTGGAATCAAGGGATTTATATATAAATATTTTAAAATAAAAGAAAAGAAATTGTATTTAGAATCTGATTATATAGGATGTATGAGTCCTGCAAATGTTAAATATGTTTTAGAACATAACAACTACTTAGATTCAAAAAGAGTAGAAGTGTGCCCAAATTGTGAGAAACCATTAATGATAAAATTTGATGAAGTACAATTAAATAATATTAGAGAAAAATATAATCTCCCAACAAATAAAAAGATATTTGTTTATGGGGGAAATCTTGGAAAACCTCAAGGTATTGAATTTTTCCTGAAATGTTTGGAAGTAACTAAAGTAGAAAAAAACGCATATATGCTAATTGTAGGTGGTGGTTCGGAGTCTTCCAAAATTGAAAAGTTCATAGTAAACAATAAGATAGATAATGCAAAAATTCTGAATGAACTTCCCAAAGATGATTATGAAATGCTGGTATATGCTTGTGATGTAGGACTTGTATTTTTAGATTATAGATTTACAATTCCTAATTTCCCTTCAAGAATTTTATCATATATGCAGGCGGGAAAGCCAGTTATTGTTGCAACAGATCCTAATACAGATATGGGAGATATTGTGGAAAAAAATGGTTTCGGATGGAAGTGTTTGAGTAATGATTCTGATAAATTTTTAGTTTGTGTAAAAAAAGCGTTAGAATCAGATGTGGTAAAAATGGGACAAATAGGAAGAAAATATTTGGAAGAAAACTATGATTCTAAAAATGGATTTGAAATAATTATGAATCATTTTAAGAAATAATTATGAAATGTAATATAACTTAATGGTGGGGTGAAAATGAGAATATTAGTTTTAACAAGTGTCTATCCAGAACCTGATGATGGAATAGAGATAGTGACACCAACTGTAAAATATTTTTGCGATAAATGGGTAGAACAAGGGCATAAAGTTGTTGTAATACATAATAATAGTTGTTTTCCGTTACCGTTTTACTGGATACCGGATTTCTTTAGAAAAAAAATGGAATCTAAATTGGGACATAATTTTCCGGTAAAGTCGGCAAGAAATGCATTAACAAATGAGATTGCTGGAGTGAAAATTGTTAGATTGCCACTAAAGAAAATTCTACCACACGGAAAATTTAGTAAAGGAAAAATAAATAGTCAGATAAAAAAAATAGAGGATATTTTAGACAGAGAAAAATTTGTGCCAGAAGTTATAATTTCGCATTGGATTAATCCACAGATAGATTTAGTTATTAAATTGGGTCAAAAATATAATGCAAAAACTTCTTTGGTTTTTCATGGAGACTGCACAGAAAAAAATATCGAAAAATTTAATTTGATTGAAAGTATAAACAAACTAGACGCCATTGGATGCAGAAATGATACATATGCAGATTATGTGGAAAATAAATTAAATCTACAAAAAAAACCATTCATTTGTTATTCCGGAATTCCAGATGATTTAGCAGAACAGCAAATGAATAATATTGATTCATTAGAATTAGAGAACAATCTGGATTTTATATATGTTGGGCGTTTAGTTAAATATAAAAATGTCGATGTTGTCATTCGTGCCTTACATGAGAAATATAAAAATGCGGCAACTCTTCATATTGTGGGTGAAGGAGCTGAAGAAGAAAATCTAAAACAATTGTCAAGACAGCTTAATTTTGAAAAAAATGTTGTTTTTCATGGTCAATTGTCAAGAAATAAAGTATATGAAATGATGAAAAAATCATATTGTTTTATTATGGTTAGTGATAATGAAACCTTTGGAATGGTTTATATAGAGGCTATGTTAGCAGGATGTGTTACTATTGCATCTGAAGCAGGCGGTGTAGATGGCGTTATTGTTGATGGAAAAAATGGTTTTTTGTCAAAGCAAGGTGATGTGGCTGCATTAGTAAAGACTTTGAATCGAATTGAAGAGAATTCAAAGCAAGAGATTACAAGGATTAGAAAGAATGCAGTATTAACTGCCTATGGATATAGAGACTCTGAAATTGCAAAAAAATATTTGGATGATGTATGCAATTGGAAAAGCTAAAAGAGAAAAAGTTTTGTGAAAGGAACATGTGTAATGGTAAAAGGACAATTCGAAAAGGTATATAGAAAAGAAAACAAAATGTTTATATATTTAGTTGCTCTTGCATGTTTTTTATCCAATATTTCTCAACTTCCATTGTTGGTTTCTGCCGGGATGACTCAAAAATTGAATATGCCTATTTGGATTGTACTATTGCTATATATTTTTTTAAAAAAAAAGATTAGAATTTTTTATAGTACATTTAAAATGTTTTTTGCAATAGAAGTTGTGTTTATTCTAATATTGTTATCATCTATTTTTACTAATAATGCTTACTTTTCATCTTCTGTATTACAATGCCTGATTTTATCTTTTTTTATTTATTGTTTAGGAACATTTGTAGGAGGAGATTTTGCAGATAAGGATTTAAGATTTATTTGTCT
>OCHG01000582.1_pt1 | contig 32883 bp, 22 predicted proteins | sample 1538801 | NCBI WGS metagenome assembly OCHG01 (sample SAMN04571727, study PRJEB22368) | human gut metagenome | biome: human gut; material: stool | host: Homo sapiens | place: Luxembourg | collected 2012-09-20 | reverse complement strand
CGCTGACCAGAATCACGCACCAAGTCTCACGTGCGTTCGACTTGAATTTTCTGTCAGCTGGTTATTTACCTAAATATGCCTTTAACAGTGCAATCGTATTTCTGACTCCGTCTATATGAGAGCGCTCATAGTTGTGGGATGCATAGACACCCGGTCCGATGAGTCCGTGGCGGATATCAAAGCCGCCGCGCAGGCTGGCTTCTACGTCAGAGCCATAATGCGGATATACGTCGATCGCATAGTCAAGACCGTTTGCTTTTGCAAGTTCGGACAGCTCTGTTACCAGATCATAGTTGTAAGGTCCACCGGAATCCTTTGCACAGATGGATACCATGCGCTCGGTACAACCCAGATCATCACCGACACAGCCCATATCCACGCAGATCATTTCTTCGGTATCTGCCGGGATGGAGCTTCCACCGTGTCCGACTTCCTCATAAACAGTAAATAATAAGGAAACTTTGCGATTCAAAGTAATTGTTTTCTCAGCCACTTCTTTTGCAATACCAAGCAGGATAGCAGCAGAAAGTTTATCATCCAGAAAACGACTTTTTATGTAACCGCTTGGAGTTACAACCGTGCGGGGATCCATAGCAATGATATCACCCACCTGTATGCCCAGTACTTTTACATCTTTCTCTGTACTCACATTCTCATCCAGCAGGATTTCCATATTTTCCTCTGTCGCTTCTACTTTCTGATCCGCTACGTGTGCGGACGGTTCCTTGTTTAATACGACACCTGTGTATACTTTTCCATCTCTTGTATGTACGGTGCAGTTTTCACCGTCAGCCGTGCACCACTGATGTCCGCCCAGTGTCGTCGGACGCAGGCGGCCGTTGCTCTTGATGGAACGCACCATGGCACCTAACGTATCTACATGAGCGGCCAGGATCAGCGGACTTCCTTCCCCACCGATTGTTACACAGATATTGCCTTTGCGGGAACGTTCCGGTGTAAATCCCATTTCTTCTAAGGTGGAAACCAGATACTGTGCCACTTCTTTTGTGAAGCCGGACGGACTTGGAATAGAGGTCAGAGCTTTCAGCTGATCCGTAATAAATGTAATCGTTGAATTTTCCATAATCAAACTCCTTAATTATATACTTTTAATTTTATGATGCCAGGGTCAAAAGCCTGAAACCACGATGTGCTTGCACAGGAGTGGTTTTATGGCTTAATGACCCGCCCCGATATGAGCATAAAAGTGGAGCGTCAGCTTCACGATATGCGAATATTGGGTAGAATTGTGGGAGTACGAAGTACGGAACAATTCGTACGGCATCTTTTGCCCCCAACATCATTTTACTCTGTTATTCTATAACGAAACAGAAAAATATTCCAGTACAAAAATAGGGCAGCGTCAGCTGTGGCACCGTTTGGAGTAAATGAAATGCGGAGGCAGAAAAATGTCCGTGTCCGTGTGCATGTCCTCCGCCAGCCCTCCATTTCAGAAAAGTAAAATTATACAAAAAACCGTATTTTTCACTACGGACTTTTGCGTGTTTTTACCTTATTCTGAATATAATTCTGTAAGATAAGGACAAAAAGAGGAGGAGTGTACGCGCATCGAAAACAGCTGTCCGAAAAATAAATACAAAAAATAACTGTTTTGGTTGACCATTATGTAAAAAACAGTTATAATAAACAATATTGTCGACAATTTACAATAGTAAAGTGTTGCAGAATTGTACAAAATTGGCGACAAAGTGACGTATGAGAATGAGAGAGGAAAGGTGTAAAAAATGGCAAAGTACACAGCACGAAGAGTCTTAATGGCGATTGTCACGGTGCTGGTAGTTGCATGTGTTACGTTTTTCTTGATGAATGCAATCCCGGGAAATCCGTGGTTATCTGAGAAAACTCCGACACAGGCCACTATCGACGCTTTAAATGCTAAATATGGACTTGACCAGCCCCTGATTGTTCAGTTGGGCAAATATCTCGGAAATCTTCTTCACGGAGATTTCGGTACATCAATCAAAATGCAGAAAAACCGTGCGGTTTTAGACATCATCAAAGATATGTTCCCGGTTTCTGCAAAAATCGGCGTATTTGCGCTTTTATGGGCAATTGCAGTCGGACTTCCGCTTGGATGTCTGGCAGCTTACAAAAGAGGTACATGGGTAGACAGCTTCCTTAGAGTTGTTTGTACAATCGGTATCTCCATGCCTGGATTCGTAGTGGCAACAATGCTGTTGCATACATTATGTGGGGGTATTCCGGGAGTAAAAGTTTTCCCGGCATTATTTGACGGAACACCAAAGAGTTATGTCCTGCCATGTCTGGCACTGGGATTTTACCCAATGTGTTATTTGTCAAGACAGACCAGAACAGCGATGCTTGATTCTATCAATCAGGAGTATATCAAGACTGCGCGTGCAAAAGGTCTGAAAAACAGCAAGATTATTTTCAAACATGCACTGAGAAATGCACTGATCCCGGTTATTACTTATCTGGGACCGCAGATTGCATTTACACTGTGCGGCGGTATGGTTGTTGAGCAGGTATTCTCTATTCCGGGACTGGGCCGTTACTTTATCCAGGCTATCCAGACCCGTGATTATCCGTTGATTATGGGAACCACTATTTTCCTGGCTTCCTTCATCATCATCATGAACCTGATCGTAGACCTGTGTTACAAACTGGTAGACCCGCGTATCAATCTGTCGAAGGGAGGAAACTAAGTATGTCTGGAAAGAAAAGATTTCAAAAGCCAGGCTCTCTTCAACCGAATATTGATGATATTTTAGAGTGGAGCAAATTACCGGAGGATGCATTTGATGCGGCAAGCTCACAGGAAAAAGCAGATTTTATCAAAGATCGTAAGAGTGTTTCCTACTGGGCAGATGCATGGCGTCGTCTTCGTAAGAATAAAGTGGCAATGGTTGCACTGGCAATCATCATTGCCCTGGTTATTTTCGGATTTGTGGGACCGAGCCTGGTTCCATATACTTACAAACAGCAGGTGCGTGGCTCTGAGGCATTACCTCCATGGCATTACACACTGGAAGACCAGCAGAAGATCAATGATTACATGGAAGAGAAAAATCAGACTGCAAACCTGACACCGGATGAGGCTGTCGAGAAAGCCAGAGCAGAAGCGGCCGCAGAAGGCAAAGAGTTATCCCGTATTGAGGAATCCAAGATTCGTGCGAAAGCAAATGTTTCTCAGTCAAAAGAGAGTGAGGAGCACGTGACGGAAGCCGAGGCTGCAAAAGCCCTGGGCATCAAGCATAAAGTATTTGGTTATTCCACACAGGAGCTTCAGAAAAAAGCAGACGGGGAGAAAGTATTCCCACATGTATTTGGTACCGATGACCAGGGACGTGATATCATGGTCCGTGTCATGGTCGGAACAAGAATTTCTATCATCGTTGGTGTATGTGCGGCAATTATCGTATTGATCATCGGTGCGTTATACGGATCCGTTTCCGGTTACTGCGGTGGTGCAGTCGATACGGTAATGCAGCGTATTGTTGAGATCATCTACTCCATTCCGGAGATGCTGATCATCCTGTTGCTTTCCGCAACATTAAAACCGGCGTTGGAGCAGTTCCAGAACTCCGGTGACGGCCCGATGCAGAATCTGGTAACGATTCTCGGACCAAACCTGATCTCCATGTTTATCGCATTCGGTTTATTATACTGGGTAACCATGAGCCGAATCATCCGTGGACAGATCCTTCAGTTAAAACAGCAGGAGTATGTGACAGCTGCCTGTGCCCTTGGCGCAAAAGGCGGACGTATCATTAGCAAGCATCTGCTTCCGAACTGTATTGGACAGATTATTACAACCACATTCCTGCAGATTCCATCCGCAATCTTCCTGGAATCCTTCCTTTCTTTCATCGGTGTAGGTGTATCTGCTCCGCTGACAAGTTTGGGATCTATGTGTTCTGAGGCTCTGAGTGGTCTGAGCACATATCCATACAGATTATTTATCCCGGCATTCATCCTGAGTCTTATGATTCTGGCTCTGAACCTGTTCGGTGATGGACTTCGCGATGCATTAGATCCGAAGTTAAAGAAATAAGGAGAGGAGGAGACGATATGGAACAGGAAAATAAAACAGATAAACTGTTAGAGGTCAGAGATCTCCAGGTCTCTTTCTTTACTCCGGCAGGAGAAGTCAAAGCAGTAAACGGAATTTCGTACGACGTAAACTACGACGAGGTTATGGGTATCGTAGGTGAGTCCGGTTCCGGTAAAAGTGTGGAAGCATATTCTATCATCGGATTACTTCAGAATCCCGGTAAAGTAGTAGGCGGATCTATTACATTTGAAGGACAGGATATGCTCTCCAAGACAAAAGACGAAATGATCGCATTTCGTGGAAAAGAAGTAGCAATGATCTTCCAGAACCCGATGACTTGTCTGAATCCGGTATATACGATCGGAAATCAGCTGGTTGAGGCTCTGAAAGCACATGATAAAAGTGTCAGCAAAGAGGATGCTGAGAAGCACGCAATGAAAATGCTGGAAGAAGTAGGTATCAACAACGTTGAAAAACGTATGAAACAGTACCCGCATGAACTTTCCGGTGGTATGCGTCAGAGGGTTATGATCGCAATGGGTCTGATCTGCCATCCGAAGCTTCTGATCGCCGATGAGCCGACAACCGCTCTGGATGTAACCATCCAGGCACAGATTCTCGAACTGATGAAAAAACTTCAGAAGCAGAATCACATGGGTATTATCTTTATCACACATAACCTTGGTGTTGTTGCTGAGGTCTGTGACAAAGTATCCGTTATGTATGCAGGTAAAATGGTAGAGCAGGGACCGGTGGATGATATTTTCTATAATCCGGGTCATCCTTATACAAAAGGTCTGCTTCGTTCTATGCCGCGTGTAGATGCAGAAAGCTATGAGCGTCTGATCCCGATCGAGGGTTCACCGGTCGATATGCTGAATCCGCCGGAAGGATGTCCGTTTGCACCGCGTTGTGAACATGCGATGAAGATCTGCCTGCAGAAGATGCCGCCATATGTAGAGATGGGAGAAAACCATCATGCAGCATGTTGGCTGCGTGTACAGGATTGTCTGGCAGAAGCAAAAAAAGGTAATACTGAGACAGCGAATATTGAAAAAACGGAGGTAGACAGCCATGAGTGAGAAGAATGATGTACTCGTTCAGGTTGATCACCTGAAAAAATATTTCCCGGTTAAGGGATTAAAAGGACCTGGTGTACAGGCGGTAGAAGATATTTCTATCTTTATCAACCGCGGTGAGACACTTGGCCTCGTAGGAGAGTCCGGATGTGGTAAAACCACTCTGGGTCGTACGATCCTTCAGCTGCACGAGCCGACTTCCGGAAAAATTGTTTACGATGGTGAGACAATTTTCGAGGGACAGGATCCGTGGCAGAGAGATGCAGAAGGACAGTTACATCATGCAAAAGTCCCGAAAGCAAAACAGGCGAATATGCTTCCATACAGACGGAAAATGCAGATTATTTTCCAGGATCCTTCCGCAAGTCTGGATCCGCGTATGACAGTCGGAGAGATTATCGGAGAGGCACTTGATATTCATAAGCTTTTTCCGAATAAGCAGGACCGTACAGATCGTATCAAAGAGCTGCTTGGCAGAGTAGGATTGAATACAGAGCATGCAAATCGTTATCCGCACGAGTTTTCCGGTGGACAGCAGCAGCGTGTCGGTATTGCCCGTGCACTGGCTGTAAATCCTGAGTTTATCGTATGTGATGAGCCGATTTCCGCACTGGATGTTTCCATTCAGTCACAGGTAGTAAATATGCTGGAAGATATGCAGGAAGAGATGGGACTGACCTATCTGTTCATCGCACATGATCTTTCCGTTGTTCGTCATATTTCACACCGTATCGGCGTAATGTATCTTGGAACTATAGTAGAGCTGGCTGAGAGCTATGAGCTGAACCGCCATCCACTGCATCCGTATACACAGACACTGCTTTCGGCAGTACCTGTTCCGGATCCGGAGGTGAGCAGAAGCAGACAGCGTATCGTTCTGGAGGGAGATATTCCGTCTCCGATGAATCCGCCAAGCGGATGCCGTTTCCATACACGTTGTCCATATGCAATGGATAAATGTAAAGAATGCGTTCCGAAATTCAAGGAATATGAGAAGGGACACTGGGTGGCCTGCCACCTGTTAGAGCAGTAGAATACTGCCGTTGTCTTGTTTGAGACTGTTCTCACTTTTTTGTGGGAGCAATTGAAATTGGGTAATGCAGGGTAGTCCTGTTTTATCAATAAATTTATAAAGGAGAGTACTATGAAAAAGAGATTGGTATCAGTTGTATTAGTTGCAGCTTTCGCTTTTTCCATGCTTGCGGGCTGTGGAAGCGACAACAGCGCATCTAAAGACAACAACAAAACATCTGCAGATGCAGAGCAGACAGCAACCAACAGTGGTGATGGATTCAACCTTACTGTAAACTTCGCATCCGAGCCGATGACAATGGATCCGGCACTGAACTCCTCCGTAGATGGAGCTGTCATGGCAAACCATTTATTCGAAGGTCTGATGAAATGGGAGAGCACCGGAGAAGAAGTTGAAGGTTCTGACGGAACATGCGATAGTGCAAAACTTACTTACGGTCAGGCTGAGAGCTATGACAAAACAGCAAATGATGATGGAACTGTAACATACACCTTCCACCTTCGTGATGGCATCAAATGGTCTGACGGAAAAGACGTTACAGCAGGCGACTTTGAGTATGCTTGGAAACGTTTGGTTAACCCGGCTACAGCAGCAGATTACAACTACATGCTTGATTGTGTTGTAAATGCAAATGAGATTATGGCTGGTGAGAAAGATCCTTCTGAGTTAGCTGTAAAAGCAGTTGATGACAAGACATTTGAAGTAACTTTAACAACAGATCTTCCATATTTTGACGAGCTGTGTGCATTCCCGGCTATGATGCCTGTACGTCAGGACATCATCGAGGCAAATGGAGATCAGTGGACATTTGATCCTTCTACATACATCTCCAATGGTCCATACAAACTGACAGAGTGGACACATAACTCACAGATCGTAATGGCAAAAAATGAGAACTATTACGATTATGAGAACCTTGGACCGGATACTCTGACATTCAAACTGATGGATGATACAAACGCTATGCTTTCCGGTTTCAAATCCGGCGAGCTTGATTACATCCAGGAAGCTCCGCAGGCAGAACTTCCGAACCTGATCGCTTCCGGCGATATGAAGATCGTAGACTACCTTGGAACATATTATGTATGTTTCCAGACACAGAAAGCTCCGTTCGACAATCCGAAGGTACGTGAGGCATTCACACTGGCTGTTGACCGTAACTACATTGTTGATAAAGTAACTCAGTCCGGACAGGTTGAGGCTAGTGCATATGTACCAAGCGGTATCTCTGATGCTGAGGAAGGATCTGACTTCCGTAAAGTTGGTGGCGATTACTATGATCCGACTAAGGATGCTTACGAAGCAAACTGCGAGAAAGCAAGACAGCTCCTTGCAGAGGCTGGTTACCCGAACGGTGAGGGATTCCCGGTTGTAGAATATCTGTACAACACAAGTGATGCTCATAAAGCAGTTGCTGAAGCACTTCAGAATATGTGGGAGCAGGAACTTGGCGTAACTGTTACACTGAACAACCAGGAGTGGGCATCTTTCCTTCAGACACGTAAAAACGGTGATTACTCTATCGCACGTAACGGATGGATTTCTGATTACAATGATCCGGTTTCCTTCCTTGATATGTGGGTAACAGGCGGCGGAAATAACGACGCTCAGTACTCTAACCCGGATTACGATAACCTGATCAACCAGGCAAAAGCTGAATCTGATCCTGCTGCACGTATGAAACTGTTACATCAGGCAGAGGACATCTTAGTAGGTCAGGATTACGTAGTTGATCCGCTGTACTTCTATACACAGAAATATATGCTGCGTGATGGAATCGAAGGCATGTACTACACACCACTGGGATACTTCTTCTTTGGATATTGTACACAGTCTAAGTAGTAAATGACATGAAAAGGAATCCTGCTTGCAGGATTCCTTTTTTTGAAATAAATGGAATGGTAAAATTTTAGTGAAAAGCATATGAGCAACGGGATCATGTTTTTTTCAATGGAATTTTATAAAAACATATAAATACATAGGAGCATTTGCTTTAGGAGGATTCAGTATGCGAGCTTATGAAAGATTATTAAATTATGTAAAAGTCTGGACGACCAGCGATGAGGAGAGTACCACTTCTCCGACTACGGCACGTCAGTTTGATCTGGCAAAACTGCTGCTGGAAGAAATGAAGGGTATGGGCATTGAAGATGCCATGATGGACGAGTACGGATATGTATATGGTCATATTCCGGCGACTCCGGGTTATGAGAATTGTACAGCCATCGGCTTCCTTGCACATATGGATACCGCACCGGATTACAGTGGAGAGAATGTGAATCCGCAGATTATTGAAAATTATGACGGAAAAGATGTGGTTCTGGGCACTTCCGGCAGAACATTGACGGTAAAAGATTTTCCTTCATTAAAAAGTATGACAGGGAAAACATTGATCACCACAGACGGAACCACATTACTTGGCGCAGACGACAAAGCAGGTATTGCTGAGATCATGACGGTTGCCGAGGAGTTATTAAAAGGTGATATTCCGCATGGAAACGTGTGCCTTGCTTTTACAACCGATGAGGAAGTAGGAAGTGGCGCCTGCCACATGGATCTGGAACGATTTGGTGCACCGTATGCCTATACGGTAGACGGCGGTCCGGAAGGAGAAATCCAGTTTGAAAACTTTAATGCAGCTTCTGCGGAGTTTGCCATTCATGGTGTCAATGTACATCCGGGCGAGGCAAAGGATATTATGGTTAATTCCATGAAAATTGCCATGGAGTTACAGGGTATGCTGCCGGAGCAGGAAGCACCGGAGCACACGGAAGGTTATGAAGGATTTTTCCACCTGATGGAAATGAACGGAAGTGTGGAAGAGACGACCATGAGCTATCTGATCCGTGAGTTTGATGCAGAAAAATACGAAGCACGTAAAGCTTTGATGCAGGAGATTACTGCAAAAATAAATGCAAAATATGGAGAGGGAACCGTAGAACTGAAACTGGAAGATTCTTACCGCAACATGCGTGAGATGATCGAGCCTTGTATGCAGCTGATCGATTTTGCAGTTCAGGCATGCAAAGATGCTGATGTGGAGCCGGATATCGCACCGATCCGCGGCGGTACAGACGGTGCACGTCTTAGTTTTGTCGGACTTCCGTGTCCGAACCTTGGAACAGGTGGTTATGGCTTCCATGGTGCGTATGAGCACATTACTGCAGAAGGTATGGATAAGGCTGCAGCAATTATAAAAAATATCATATCACAGTTCGCACACCAGATGTAGCAGTGGGAAAGAGTAGGAACATTTTATGGGTGCATTATTGTATCAGACGTTAAGAGAAAGTATTGTGGATGCCATCCGCAGTAAGATCTTTAACCATGAGATCAAGCCCGGACAGCGTATTGTGGAGCTGGAACTGGCGAAAGAATTTCATACAAGCCGGGGGCCGATCCGCGAGGCACTCCGACAGCTGGAAAACGAAGGCATCATTGTGTATGCGAGAAATGTAGGATGTTCTGTGAAAGAACTTTCTTTTCAGGACTCCTACGAAGTATATCTGCTGAGAACCAATTATGAGGTAGTCAGTGTCAGAGTTTTACAGGGAAAGGTCCCGGAGAAGTCCATGCAGCATCTGGAAGAGATTCTGAAACGTATGAAAAATCTGACGGCAGAGGAATTTGACCAGGTATTTGAATGTGATAATGAATTTCATGAAGAACTGGTAAAAATGTGTGGTATGCCACGGGTTCAGAAAGCGTGGAAAGAGCAGTACTACGGTAATCTTTTCGCCGGATATGATCTGGTGCAGGACAAAGAAGCTATCGCAAAACGGCAGTATGCATCGCATAAGATCATTTATGATGCATGTGTGGCAGGAGATTGTGAGGCAATCTGTAAAGCCATCAAAGGCCATTACTGGAGAACCATCGGTGAAATGATGCGTGAACAAAATGTAGATGCGCCAGATCTTGAGCGAGGCTGGGACTGTGCGTTTTAGGCATCCTGGTTTCTTTTGTGGTGAATATTGGTAATGAAGAAAAATCAGCTTTATTTTGTCTCAGTCGCTAGCAATCGCTCCTTGAGAAAAAATAAAGCTGATTTTTTGATTTACGTTATTCCAGAACCGTAAATTTTGCATATTTTATACTATGATTACAGTGTGAAAAGCACGGAATAATCCATGTAATCATAATAGATCATCTGCAAGTCTTGTATGAAGTTTCACATGCATTCGACTTGAACTGATAGAACCTTCGGTGGATGTGCCGAAGAAAGGAAAGTAATAATATGGCAAGATTTACGAATCAGGCGCAATTGCGCTATGGAGATTCTGTGGCAAATTCAAATATTGCAGTAGGGGAAATTCTGGAAGTGCTGTCTGCGACAAAGACAGCTGTCAGAAAAGTGTATGCACAGGACGATACAGTGACATATCTGATCAGCGTAGTAAATTCCGGCAGCGTACCGCTGAATGGTCTGACACTGGAGGACAATCTTGGAATGTATGCCTTTGCGACGACAACGTTGACGCCTCTTTCTTATGTGGCAGATACAATCAATTACTATGTCAATGGCGTATTGCAGCCGAAACCGACGGTGGCAGCAGGAGCACCGCTGACTGTTAGCGGTTTAAATATCCCGGCAGGCGGAAATGCATTACTTGTGTATGAGACAAAACCGACGGAATATGCACCAATGGCAGAAGAGTCAGAGATTACAAATACAGCGACGATTTCAGGTGGAGGCATTACACCTGTGAACGTGAAAGAAAGCATTCAGGCTTTGAGTGAACCGGTGCTGACGATCACAAAATCTGTGAGCCCGGTTCCGGTAACAGAAAATGGCACATTGACGTATACGTTTTTAGTCCAGAATAATGGAAATACTGCGGCAGCAGCAGGAACCGCAGCAGTCATCACGGATGACTTCGATCCGATTCTGAAAAATCTGACGGTATCCTTCAATGGAACCGCATGGACAGAAGGCGTGGATTACACCTACGATGAGACAACCGGAAGTTTTGCGACCATCGCCGGAAACGTAACCGTGCCTGCGGCAGAATATGCCCAGAATCCGGTTACCGGCATCTGGATCACAAATCCTGGCATCAGCACGCTGATCGTAACCGGCACAGTATAAAAAAGCAACGATTCTTCGGAATCGTTGCTTTTTAGACGAAAGTCGTAATTTGAGTGGTTGACTCAGTTTTTTTCCTTTCGTATAATAATTATTCGAAACAAATTAATTAACTGAAAACGTATGGAGCATAAAACAGGAGTGTGCAGAACAAATATGAAAAACGTACTGAAGATATTTCGAAGAGATTTGAAGCGGCTGCTCCGAAATCGTGCGGCAGTGCTGGTACTGGGCGGCGTATGTCTGTTACCGTCGTTGTATGCATGGTTTAATATTGCAGCAAATATGGATCCCTATGGAAATACACAAGGCATTAAGGTTGCTGTGGCAAATTGTGATGAAGGTGCCGACACCGCGCAGATGTCGTTGAATGCGGGAGCCAACATCATGGATAACCTGAAAGAAAACAAGAAACTTGGCTGGACTTTTATGGATGAGGAGGAAGCCATTGAGGGAGTAAAATCAGGTGCTTACTATGCAGCCATTGTCATTCCGGAGAATTTCAGTGATTCACTGCTGAGTATTTTATCCGGGGACGTTAAGAAGCCGCAGCTGGATTACTATATTAATGAAAAGAAAAATGCAATTGCACCGAAGATTACAGATACGGGTGCCACGACATTGCAGCAGCAGATCAACGATACTTTTTCGTCCGTGGCTTCTGAAGCGATTTCAGAGATGGTCAGTACATCTGCCGGAAACCTGACAGTGGATGTGGACAATACCAATTCGGAATTGCTCAGTTCTATTTCTGCTGTGCGGGAGAATCTGGCCGGTTATCAGAATGTGCTGGATCATTTCCGGGAAACAGTAGGAAGTTCAGATGTATTGATCCAGGATACCCTGTCTTCGTTGGAAAAGCTGAAGAAATCAGCAGCATCTGTATCTGATACTCTGGATCAGAGCACAGATCTGCTGGGTGAGAGCCGTAAGGCAGTTTCTGATTTTTCGTCGGTATTTTCTGACAGTCTGACGAGTGGGGATCTGTTTTTGAATGATGCATATATTACTGCATCGATCAAACTTGGAAATCTGGAATCGAAAGTGACACAGGTGAATACATCTGTGGGTGGTGGCCTCGATTCAGTGACAGATTTAAATCAGAAAAATCAGCAGATTCTGGATGAACTTGCAAGATTGCAGGGAAGTATCGCAAACGATTCACAGATTTCTGCAGCGATCACAGAGCAGATCGCAAATCTGCAAAAGCAGAATCAGGAGATTGGCCAGGTGCTTGATTCCATGGATAAAAGCAATTCAGCCATCGCAGATATGGTAACTACTTCGCAAAATACCAGACAGAATCTGGAACAGATTATGGGAAACAGCCGGGATGATCTGAAAAATTACCGTAGTACTCTGACGCAGTCTACTGTTCCGCAGATCAGTCAGTCTCTGGACGGACTGGCAGCGGTCAGTGGAGAAATGTCTGCAACATTATCAGGAATCACACCGATGGTGGATCAGCTGAGCACGATGCTGCAGCAACTGCAGACCAGTCTGGATGACAGCGTGAATGCGCTGACCAAAACCGGTTCTGCACTGGAGAAGGTCGATGCGCAGCTGGAAACGGTACAGACGGATATTAAGGCAATGCAAAGTTCTGAGGCTTATCAGGAAATTTTAGAACTGGAAGGTATTGATGCCGAGGCTATTTCCGAGTTTATGGCATCTCCGGTGTCTATTAATTCTGAAGTGTTGTATGATGTGAAAAATTATGGAACCGGTATGACGCCGTTTTATACAAACCTTGCACTTTGGGTAGGCGGTCTTATTCTGGTATCAATTCTGAAACAGGAAGTGGATAAGGATGCAGAAGTATCTGATTTTTCCAATACCAGTGCATATTTCGGCAGATGGATGTTGTTTGTTGTACTTGCAGTGATCCAGGGATTTATCGTTTGCATCGGTGATATTGTATTGTTGAAAGTGCAGTGTGTACACCCGGTACTGTTTGTGGCAAGTGGCATGTTCTGTTCTTTTATCTATGTAAATATTATTTTTGCAATGGCACTTACCTTCAAGCATATTGGAAAAGCATTGGGTGTATTCCTGATCATCTTGCAAATCCCGGGTTCCTCCGGTACGTATCCGATTGAGATGATGCCGGGCTTTTTCAAAAAACTGAATCCGTTCCTGCCGTTCACGTATTCCATCCGTGGCATGCGTGAGTGCATCGCAGGATTTTACGAGAATACTTATGTGAAAAATATGGCAGTGATGTTTGTATTTTTAGCACTGGCGCTCTTTATTGGTCTTGTGCTTCGGCCGCTGTTGATGAATCTGAACCACCTGTTTGACCGTCGTCTGGAAGAGACAGAAATGATGGTCGGTGAGACCGCCGGCAGTGAAAGACAGCTTCCGCAGATGCAGCTGATGCTTGAAATCTTGATGCGGGATGATTTGACAAAACGCCGGTTTTTGGAAAAATCCGGAAAGTTTGAATTGAAATATCCGAAAATGGTGCGCATTGGATTCGCAGGAATCCTCGTGATTCCACTTGTATTTCTGATTTTGTCCTTTGTATTACCGGCAAAATTTGTATTTCTGGTGCTCTGGATCATTTCCCTGATTGCACTGGTGGTTTATCTGATCTGTGTGGAGTATGTGCATGACCGTATTGTACGTCAGCTGGAGATGAGCGGACTGGAACCGGAAGAACTGGTAAAAAAGATTAAGGAGGGAGACATCTGATGAAAAATGTATGGAAAATCTTTCAGCGGGATATGATGCGTGTCCGCAATAATGTCATTGCGCTGGTTGTCATTATTGGTATCAGTGTCGTTCCCTGCCTGTATGCGTGGTTCAATATTGCAGCCAGCTGGGATCCGTATTCCAACACCGGAAATCTTAAGGTGGCTGTGGCCAGCGTGGATGAAGGATATGAGGGAAGTCTGATCCCGATTGAAATCAATATCGGTGATAAAGTGTTGTCTGCTTTGCGGGAAAATACCCAGATGGAGTGGGTGTTTACCACAGAGGAAAAAGCTACCAGTGGAGTGAAATCCGGAAAATATTATGCAGCGATCGTGATTCCGAAAGATTTCAGTAACAAGATGATGAGTGTTTTTTCTGAAAAGGTAGAAAAACCGGAGATTACCTATTATTCTAATGCCAAGGAAAATGCGATTGCACCGAAGGTAACAGATAAAGGAGCCGGTGCAGTGCAGCGTCAGGTAAATGAGGTATTTATCGAGACGGTTTCAGATACAACACTGACGGTACTGCAGGCAGTTTCCAATATGACACAGGCCAGTGGTGCGGAGACAATCGTGGATAATCTGAATACAAATCTGAATCAGATTGCCGGAGATCTGACAGCTTCTGCCGGTTTGCTGGAATCTTTCTCGGATATGACAGGTTCCGCGCAGAAACTGCTGAATTCTACTACGGAATTTCTGCAAACCGTACAACAGCAGACGAAGGAGAGCAGGCAGACATTTCAGGAGACATCAAAAACATTTTCCGGTCTGGATGATTCCATGGATGCGGCCGCAGACAGTGTCGGAACAGCACTGAAATCAGCAGAAAATGTATACGATCAGATGGATCAGGTCATTTCAGGTGCCTTTTCAGATGAAAGTGCGGATGCACAGCAGATTGCATCCACGCTGGATACTCTGGCTGGTCAGGTTGGAAATGTGGTGACTGCCTATACTTCCGTCCGGGACTCTGTAGCAGCAGTCGCAGATAAATATCCGGAGACATCCCCACTTGTTGATGCAATTGTGGTTCGGATGGATACTTCCATTCAGCAGCAGAAAAATCTGCAAAGCAAATTACAGGACAGTGCAAAAGGCCTGCGGGATGCCACCACTGATCTTGGCACCGCCCGGAGTGAGTTAAAGGATCTGGCAGCAAAGAACCGGGAAAATATGTCCGGTGTGTCTGCAAGTTATAAATCTTCGGTACAGAAATCATTAAATCAACTGTCAGCGTCCCTGACATCTTCCAAACAGGAGATTTCCAGTCTGTTGTCTCAGCTGGATCAGAGTGCCAACGGCATTTATAAACTGACGGATACGGCAGATTCTGATCTGTCAGAAATCCAGAAAGTGCTGGGAGATTCCGGTGAACTGCTGGCGGAAGCTTCTGACCGGATTGCAGATACGACAGCTAAGCTGGATGAGATGGAAACGAGCGGAGATTTTTCCGAGCTGGAAGCTTTGATTTCCGGAGACAAATCTGCGATCAGTACATTTTTGGCAGCTCCTGTCTCACTGGATACGCACAAAATATATGAAATTGCTAATTACGGTTCTTCTATGGCTCCGTTTTATTCCGTATTGTCGATCTGGATCGGTGGTATCGTTCTGGTGGCAATGCTGAAAGTCAATGTATCTGAGAATTGCACGAAAGGATTAAAAAATGTCAAGCTGCATCAGATTTATTTTGGGCGTTTTATTACATTTATGATCGTTGGTTTATTCCAGAGTACATTGATCGCATTAGGTGATCTGCTCTATCTTGGGATTCAGTGTGAGCATCCGTTTTTGTTCCTGCTGGGCTGCTGGTTCTCAAGCCTGGTATTTGTAAATATTATTTATACGCTGACGGTGTCTCTGGGAGACATTGGAAAAGCGGTCAGCGTCATTCTGCTGGTTGTGCAGGTAGCCGGAACCGGTGGAACCTTCCCGATAGAGGTAGCACCGTCCTTCTTCCGTGCGGTTTATCCGCTGCTTCCGTTTACACACAGTATGGCTGCGCTGCGGGAGACGGTGGGAGGCATGTATGGCATGAATTACTGGATCGATCTTGGAAAACTTGCAATATTCTTAGGTATTTCCCTGATCGTCGGTCTGGTGCTTCGCAAACCGATCATCAAGGCAAATGATGCTTTTACAGAAAAACTGGAAGAGACAAAGCTTATGTAATGCTCCAAGTAGATGTAAATTTACGTAAAATGAATTCTTGAAAAAATCCCCGTTGTTACTTAAAGATATAAGCAACAGCGGGGATTTCTTTGTCCCAATCGTTAAAAACCACAGGTGCATTTTTAAAAGTCATTTTCACGATCATTTATATAAGAAAGAATAAAAGCAATGTGCGCCTGGTAATCTTCACATTCGTTCTGCATAATGGAAACCGCTTTTTTTACTTTATTCAGTACCGTATTGCGATGCTGGAAAATAGTGGTGGCTGTCTGGTTGATATTTCGCCCGTTTTTCAGAAATTGCATAAAAATATAACACAGATCGCCGTTGTGGGTCTCATCATACTGGCGGAGTACTTCGTAACAGGGGGAAGCAGCCATTTTTACCACACCGGTCTTTTTCAGTTCCTGCAGCAGATACTTGGCATAATAATCTGAGAACGAATAGAAGGACGGGGCAGGAGCTTCCTCTCCGGAGGTGCCAAGCGCAAGGGCTTCCCGGGCCTGTGCAGCAGCCGTAGGCAGATCCATCAGAGAGAAAAAGGTGTTGCTGATGCCACATTCAAACTGCCGGTTGCGGAAGTTTTTGCGGAAAATCGTCTGTTCTTCCGGAGCAAGAAAAGTGGCATAGGATTCATTCTCACTGTTATTTTTCAGTATGTATAAAGTATTCTGATAGACAAACGGTTTTAACTGCGGGATCGAAGTACGCAGATTCCAGCTGACAAAGGAAAATGGAAGCTCCTGTTCTCCGTTGTAGCGGATGACCGCAAGCATAAAGCGCCCACTCATGGTCAGATCGGGAATATAACCAAGTTGATCTTCAATCTGCTGTTGCGGAATCTCCGGGTGCTCTAAAATATCGTGGAAGACCGGCTCATAAATCTCAGAAGAAGACCGGTTGGTAAAACGTTTCTGCTGGAAAAACAGCTGCAGGTTTTCGGTCACGATATTCATCAGATAGAGGTAATTTGTTCTCGGATGAACGGCACAATGAAAAATCAGTGCATAGCCAACGGTATGATTGTTTGCTTTGAAGCGGTACATCATGCTGTAGTAGCAGTCATGGGTGGTCAGGCTGTACCAGCTGATCAGCGGATTTTCCGTCTGCTCTGAGGTGGAGATGAGTCCGTTCTGACGCAGGCGCTCCATGATCTGTGGTGTCACATAACCGGCAGACAGAATGGATTCCATGATCGGATCACTGACTTCCGGATTTTTGAGGTAACCAAGAATGGAGTAATTGCGATCCAGTACCACCATCGGGTGAACAAGAAAATCTCTGGACAGATTCAAAAGATCCTGCAGGGATTTCTGCTGGATCAGCATCAGATGAAAGTTTTTGTCCCAGACATCAAAATCATGAAAAATCTTCAGAATCCGATTGAACACAAGCGGAAAAGACTCATCGGTATATAAAAGAACCATGGAAAGGCCGGATGGAAAATCTGATACATGGAGTTTTTCATCCTGACAGATACACAGGAACGTACAGTTTGACTGGAAACCCTGGTCTGAAGTTCTGCTTAAAGCAGTTAAAAGCACCTGATCCGCAACCAGATAGAGTTCATTTTCATAAGTTCCGGCAAGCTGTGTCTGGTCAAAAAGCTGTACACCGTCAAAGCTGCAGGTCAGATCAATATTCTGGTTTTCATATATGCTGTTGGCAGAAAGCTGATATAAAAGTACGTTTAATGGTATCCGCATCGTGGTTCTCCTTTGTAAAAAACATATGCGCTCATTATATCATGAACAAAAGCAGTTCATGATCCACATTCGTCGTTCGTCAATTATGCAAGCATATTGACACACTTGCATTCATTATATCACGATATGTAAATGTGTGAACAGCATAATTTCAAAGTGCATTTTTGTTTTTTTTGACATACAAAGAGAGGATGCATTGTATTAATATAGATACAAAAGTATAAGGAATATAAATGGGAGGTATAATCATGAACTTTTTCACACCGGCCGAAGTGGCCAAAAATTACATTGCAACCGGAAAAAGTAAGGTCAATACACCGATTCCGAAAATGATCATTCTTGCAATCCTGGCAGGTGCATTTATCGGATTCGGAGGTGTCGGAGCAACTACCGTGGCAGTGTCCATCACAGAACCGTCTCTGGGTAAATTCATCGGAGCCTGTGTATTCCCGGGTGGACTGACGATGGTTCTGATCGCTGGAAGTGAACTATTCACCGGAAACTGTCTGTTGACGATCCCGCTTCTGGAGAAGGAGATCACTGTAAGCCAGATGCTGAGAAACTGGGTGATCGTGTACATCGGTAACCTGATCGGCGGAATCCTGGTAGGTGCAGGCGTTGCGTTTAGTCATCAGCTGTCTCTGTTTGGAAATGGAATGGCCGTATCGGTATTATCTACGGCAGTAAGTAAATGTTCCATGCCATTTAGTGATGCATTTATCAAAGGCATTCTCTGTAACTTTCTGGTATGTACCGCTGTATGGATTTCCTTTGCTGCAAAAGAAGTAGTCAGCAAGATCGTGGGGCTGTTTTTCCCGATTATGATGTTTGTGCTCTGTGGATTTGAGCATAGTATCGCAAATATGTATTACATCAGTGCAGGCCTTTTTGCAAAAACAAATGCAGCTTATGTACAGGCTGCCACAGATGCAGGAGTGGATCTGACAAATCTGACCTGGGGCAATTTCTTTGGTAAAAATCTGTTGCCGGTTTCCCTGGGAAATATCATAGGCGGTGCAGTCTGTATCGGATGTGTGTACTGGTTTATTTATCTCAGTCGAGAAGACTCCCACTTCTGCAAGTGGTGAGTAATAACAAGTCTTTCTCAGTGGGAGTACAATCTCCGACTGAGATAAACGCTCCGCGAGGATGTGCAGTGATTCTGAGAAGAATATGTCAGCTTACGCTGACCAGAATCACGCACCAAGTCTCACGTGCGTTCGACTTGAACTCAGAAAAAATAAGGCAGATGCTTAAGAACAGAACGAATCGCTGCACATCCATGCAGCAGTGAGAATGCTTCTCAAAAATGTATGGATTGCACAAATTCAGATACAAAATTGTGCTTTTGCCATATGCTGAGAGCACAATTTTTTCGTTATAATAGATGCATTACAGTATCCTGTTGTGATACTGGATAGGAGGGATATTAGAAAAATGAGTAAGATTTATCTTGCCGGAAAGCACAGCCGTGATGTGATCATCGGGGATCTGTTAGAGAAATTCTCCAGAAAAGTAGAAGTCTACCCGCCTGGAACATGTCCGTTGACCGTACAGTTATCACTGCTGCACGCTTCCATGAATCAGACCTGTGGAAAATGTGTACCATGTCATGATGGTCTTCCACAGCTTGCAAAATTACTGGAAAAAATATTAAATGGCGTTGGAAGCATGGAAATGCTGGATAAAATGAAAGAAATCGCCATCATGATCCGTGACAGTGCGGATTGTGCCATTGGTTACCAGTCTGCCATTGAAGTTCTGGAAGGACTCGAAACATTTGCCTCAGAGTATGAAAGCCATATCAGGGCACATGAATGTCCGCAGAATGTGGGACAGAAAGTGCCGTGTGTAACGCTCTGTCCGGCCCATGTCGATATTCCGGGCTACATTGCACATGTACACGAAGGAAACTACGCAGATGCAATCAATCTGATCCGCCGGGACAATCCATTACCGACTGCCTGTGCCATGATCTGTGAGCATCCGTGTGAGGAGCGCTGCCGCAGAAATCTGATTGATGATTCCATCAACATCCGCGGTATCAAAAAATATGCGGTAGATCAGATTGCAGCGGATCAGGTAGCAGTTCCGAAAGCAAATGTATCCACCGGCAAAAAAGTTGCCGTCATCGGTGGCGGCCCTGCCGGAATGACTGCGGCATATTTTCTGTCTCTGATGGGACATAAAGTAACCGTTTATGAAGCAAAAGAGCATCTCGGTGGTATGCTGATGTACGGAATCCCAAATTACCGGTTCCCGAAAGACCGCATGGATGAGGATATGAACGCCATCCTTTCCACCGGAAATATTGAAGTAAAATATAATACAAATGTAGGTGTGGATATTTCCGTTGAGGAAGTAAGAAACAGCCATGATGCCATGCTTGTTGCAATCGGTGCACAGAAGGGTAAAAAACTCCGTCTGGAAAATATTGATGCAAACAACGTGTTCTCAGCCGTAGAGATGCTGGATGAGATCGGACATGGCCACCGTCCGGATTATACCGGCAAGACCGTAGCAGTAATCGGCGGCGGAAACGTAGCCATGGATGCGGCAAGAAGTGCCCTGCGCTGTGGAGCAAAAGATGTCCGTATCATATACAGAAGACGTCAGGAAGATATGACCGCTCTGGATACAGAGATTGAATCCGCGGTTATGGAAGGAATTGAGCTGATGCTCCTTCAGGCGCCAAAGAGCATTGAGAAGGACGAAAACGGCGACTGCTGTGCACTCTGGGTACAGCCGCAGATGATCGGTGCATACCGCGGAGGAAGACCGTCACCGGTCGATTCCGCATCCAAAGAACCATTGCGTGTTCCGTGTGATGTCGTACTGATCGCCGTTGGACAGGATATTATCAGTGAACCGTTCGAAGCGTTTGGTATGCCGGCAGAATGGCATGTATTCCAGGCAGGACTTGATACTGCGGTAGAGGGTATGCCGGGTGTATTTGTCGGCGGTGACTGCGCGACCGGACCGGCAACTGCAATCAAAGCGATCGCAGCCGGAAAAGTAGCAGCACACAATATCGATGAATATCTTGGTTACCACCATACGTTAAACTGTGGTGTGGAAGCACCGGAAGCAAGAGAAAACAACCGTGTTCCTACCGGCCGTGTCAACATTGGCGAGCGTCCGGCTTATGAGAGAAAACATGATTTTGAGCATGTGGAATGCCCGATGACGCACGAAGAGGCGATGCAGGAGTCCGGCAGATGCTTGAGATGTGATGTGTTCGGATGCGGTAAGCTTCAGGATGCCATCGACAAATAATACGGAAAATGTTCAAGTTTATATATGGAGGTAATAACAGATGCGTTTAACCATAGATGGAAGAAACGTGGAAGCAGCAGAGGGCATGACAATTCTTGCAGCAGCAAAAACTGCCGGTATTGAAATCCCTACACTCTGCTACTTAGAGGGCATCAGTGACATCGGAGCCTGTCGCCTGTGTGTAGTAGAAGTAGAGGGGAAAAACGAACTTGCCACAGCCTGCAACACAAAAGTAAAAGAAGGTATGGTTGTGCAGACCGCCAGCCGGAAAGTAATCGATGCGAGAAAGACGGTTTTAAAACTGCTTCTTTCCAATCATAATATTGACTGCTTTAACTGCGAGAAAAACGGTGACTGCCAGCTTCAGAAATATTGTAATGAATATGATATCGATACAACTCCTTACATTGGATCCAGAAGCCTGCTGGAATGTGATGTTCCGAAAAAAGATTCACATCCGTTCCTGTCCTATGATCCGTCCAAATGTATTTACTGCCAGCGCTGCGTACAGACTTGCCGGGTTGCAACCGGAAGAAGAGCGATCAAACTGCGCAGAACCGGTAAATATACAATTATTGACGCACCGTTTGGTGAGGACTGGGAAGAGACACGCTGTGAGTCCTGCGGTAACTGTGCACAGGCCTGCCCGACTGGTGCCCTGACCATCAAGAGAAGAAAAAATTACCGTGCGTGGGAAGTAAAACGTGTGCGTACTACCTGCCCGCACTGTGCAACCGGATGTCAGTATGACCTGATCGTCAAAGACAACAAGATCGTAGACGTAGAGGGTGCAGATGGCCCGTCCAACCACAACATGGTTTGTGTCAAAGGCCGCAGTGGATCCTTTGATTTCGTAGATCATCCGGACAGAGTACGTCATCCGCTGATCAAAAATAAAGAGACCGGTGAATTCGAGCAGGCGACCTGGGAGGAAGCACTGGATTATGTGGCAAAGAAATTTACTGAGTTAAGAGATACTTACGGTGGGGATTCTCTGGCAGGATTTGCCTGTGCACGTTCTGCAAACGAAGATATCTACATGCTTCAGAAGATGGTAAGAACCGCGTTCCATACCAACAATACCGATAACTGTGCACGTGTCTGCCATGCACCGACCGTAGCCGGACTGGCAACCACACTTGGTTCCGGAGCCATGACAAATACGATTGAGGATATCACACAGAAATCCGACCTGATCCTTTTGGTTGGTTCCAATCCGGAGCATGCACATCCGGTACTTGGTATGCAGATCCGGCGTGCCGTACATAAAGGAACCAAACTGATTGTTGTAGATCCGCGTGATATCGATCTGGCACACCGAGCCGATGTACATCTGAAACTGACACCGGGTACAAACGTAGCGTTTGCAAACGGTATGATGAATATTATCCTTTCCGAAGGTCTTGAGGATCGCAAATTCATCGAGGAGCGTACCGAGAACTTCGAGGAAATGAAGAAAGTTGTTGATAAATATCCGGCAGAAAAAGTGGCTGAGATCTGTCACGTTGACGTAGACAAACTGATCGAGGCAGCCAGAATGTATGCGACAGCAAAAAATGCGGCAATCATTTACTGTCTGGGTGTTACTGAGCATCATACAGGTACAGAGGGCGTTATGTCTCTGTCCAACCTGGCAATGATCACAGGAAACTTTGGCCGTCCTGGTTGTGGTGTCAACCCGATCCGTGGTCAGAACAACGTACAGGGAGCCTGCGATATGGGTGCTTCTCCGGATCAGTTCCCGGGCTACCAGAAACTGAGCGCACCGGGTGTCCTGGAGAAATTTGAAAAAGCATGGGGCACAAAACTGAACCCGAAAGAAGGAACTAAGGCAACGGAGTGCTTCGGAAAGATGCTGACCAAAGAGATCCGCGGTCTGTTTATCTTCGGTGAGGATCCGGTCCGCACGGATCCGGATACCGCACATGTGATCAAAGCATTAAAGAACCTGGATTTCCTTGTTATGGATGAATTATTCCTGACAGAGACTGCAAAAATGGCAGATGTTGTCCTTCCGGGCCGTTCCTATGCGGAGAAAGAAGGAACGTTCTCCAATACAGAGCGTCGTGTACAGCGTATCCGCAAAGCAGTTGAAATCGAAGGCGAGACCAGAGAAGATATCTGGATCTTTACCGAGATCATGAACCGTATGGGGTATCCGCAGCCGCATTTGACCTCTGCACAGGTTATGGACGAGGTCGCTTCAGTGACACCTTCCTTCGCAGGCATCAGCCATGCACGTCTGGACAGCGAGGAAGTAGCAGGAAGAGGTCTGCAGTGGCCTTGTACCGCTAAGGATCATCCGGGCACACCGATCATGCATGTCGGAAAGTTCTCCCGGGGACTTGGTCTCTGCAACCCAATCGAGTACATTCCGTCCATGGAACTTCCAGATGAAGCGTATCCGATGAAGATGATGACAGGCCGTGTCCTGTATCATTACAATGCATGCGCCATGACTGACAAGACCGAGGGACTGAACGAGATTTCCGGACATTCCTTCATTGAGATAAATACCGAGGATGCAGAGCGTATCGGTATCAAAGACGGCGACAGAGTAAAAGTATCTTCCCGTCGAGGAAGTATCGAGACGACAGCAAATGTATCCGGAAAGACGAATCCGGGTGAGTGCTGGATGCCGTTCCACTTCCTGGATGGCGGTGCAAACTGGCTGACATCCGACGCGCTGGATTCTATCTCCAGTACACCGGAGTACAAAGTTTGTGCGGTTAAGATAGAAAATACGAAGTAATAGATAAGGAAGAAGCTTATGACAGAACATATCAGTGATGAATATTTCGTAACCCGCGAGGTGGTCACTTACAATGGAAGTGCACTGGTTTCAGGGGAAAAAGATCTGGTAGTGGAAGAATGTTATCAGTTAGTTGTAAATGGCAGGGGGGCAGGTGAGATAACCTGTTCCCCATGGGACAAAAAGGAAGCATTTCTGGGGTATCTTTACCTGCGTGGTTATATTTCCGGCGCAGGAGATGTCCGAACCATCGATGTGGATGAGGAACATGGAATGGCAAATATCACGATCCGTGAATATCTGACCAACGTCACTGATATGGAAAACCTTCTGTCGGAAGATGAAGTGCTGCTGAACGAACAGGGAGTCATCCCAAAACGGGATGATGTAAGGCTTTCCGTCAGTGAAGTGCTTACTTATTCCAGAGAATTGGAGGAGCGTTCGGTACTGTTTCATCGTACCGGTGGTGTACATTGTGCAGCATTAGTCCATCATGGAACCTTTTTATCTTACAAAGAAGATATCAGCCGGCATGTGGCTGTAGACAAGGTGGTTGGTGACTGCCTGCTTCGAAAAATTCCGATGAAGGATGGAATTCTGGTCTTTTCCGGACGTGTTCCGGTGGAAATCCTGCAAAAAGTGGGAGCCATGGGCTGTTCTGTGTTGATCGCAAAGTCGGCACCGACAAATTATTCCTGCCGGCTGGCGCAGCAGCTTGGGATCACATTGATCGGTTTTGCAAGAGATGAAACCTTTAATATCTATTCTCATCCGGAGCGGATTTTATGAGTACAGTTCACTCATCATGTGAACTGCAACAATCTAATAATTAAAATCTGTCTGTTGACATATGAAAAACCATGTGTTATATTACAAGTGTAACAAAGAAAAAGAATCCCCGGGAATTTCCCGGGGATTTATACTATTAGTATATACAGTAAGAAATGGATGGTGATTTGTATGGCAGCAAAACAGGATTATTATGAATTACTCGGCGTTGCAAAAAATGCAGACGCCACGGCGATAAAAAAAGCATATCGAAAACTTGCAAAGAAGTATCATCCGGATACCAACGCCGGAGATCCGGCAGCGGAGCAGAAGTTCAAGGATGTGACAGAGGCTTATACGATCCTGAGTGATCCGGAGAAACGGAAACTGTACGATCAGTTTGGCCATGCAGCCTTTGACGGCAGTATGCCGGAGGGCGGTGCTTATCAATACAGTGGAGCCGGTGCCGGTCAGAATGGCGGTTATCAGGAATTTCATTTTAACGGTGCAGATATGGGTGACATGTTCGGTGATATCTTCGGGGATATGTTCCATGGAAGATCCAACGGTGGTGGAAGAAGTTACAGTTTCCACAGTGATGGAAATGGTGGATTTCATCAGTATTACAGCAACGGATCGGGTGCCGGCGGATTCGGACAGGATGGCCATTTTGGAGGCTTTGGCAGCAGCGGCGGTTTTGGCAGAGGTCAGTTCCGGCAGAAAGGAAGCGACATTCATGCAGATGTCACCGTAAGTTTTGATGATGCTGCGTTTGGATGTGAGAAAATGATTCATCTGCAGGATGGAAACGGTCAGAGACAGTCCCTGAAAGTCAATATCCCGGCAGGTATCGATACCGGTAAAACCGTGCGTCTGAAAGGCAAGGGAAATCCGGGATTTAACGGTGGCGAAGCCGGTGATCTGCTGCTGAAAGTGACGGTTGGCGACAGAGCCGGATTTGAACGGAAAGGCATGGATGTGTATACAAATATCACAATTCCGTTTACCACAGCAGTTCTTGGTGGTGAGGCCGTTGTGCCGACATTAACCGGAAACGTGGTCTGCAGTATCCGTCCGGGTACACAGTCCGGAAGTAAGATCCGTCTGAGGGGCAAAGGCATTGTATCGATGAAAGATAAGAATATCCATGGGGATGAATATGCAGTTGTCCAGATTCAGGTACCGAAGAATCTGAATGAGACAGCGAAGGAAAAATTGAGAGAGTTTGCGAAAGCCTGCTAATAAAAAATGTTGAAAAAAGAAAGAAGTGTTTTCTGAGGAAATGCTTCTTTCTTTTTTTGTGCGGAAACGCATCTTTATGAGAAAAATATTCAACTGGCGGAAAAATCAGGATTTCAAATTGACAGCGATTCTTCGGTCTGCTAAAATTGCAAAATGTTAGTTAGCACAAACAAAAATTATGTACAAGAAACACACGTTATGTAAAAAGAACAAGTGTTAGCAACAATAAAAAGGAGGAGCATATGAAAAAGACCTGGAAAAAAATAACATCGCTGTTCTTGTCATTGTTGCTCATGCTGTCTATGGTAGTGACACCGGTTATGGCAGCAGAGGCAAAGGATGCAGCGAAAGACGCACCATCGGAGGTAAAAGAATGTGTACATAATGGTTTCTGGACAGACAATATCAATCTCCGATTCGAAGATACAGCCTGGCTGAATGCAGTAAACAGCGTGACTGTCAATGGTACTGCATATACAAAAGGAACGATTAATTCCTTTAGCAGTGATACCAATGTATGGGGTATCGGAACGGCAGCCGGAGCTTATGATTCTTTCAAAGCACTTCAGATCGCCAGTCCATCAGGTATCACATATCCGCTGACAATGGCGATTACAGCAGACGGATACAAAGATCTGACCGTAAAAGTAGAAAAAAACGGATATGATTACACTGCTTCGGTCGTAGCAAATAAACAGCCTGCTGAGAAAACTTATACAGCAGAGGCAGAAGCAAGTGCACATGGAGTCGTAGCGTTAAGTGCTGTCAAAAATCTGAAAGAAGGCACAACTGTGACGGTAACATTGACACCGGATGATGGTTATGAACTGGATACAATCCGGGTGACAGGTGAGAATGGCACAGCCGTTGCGCTGGAAAAAGAGTCTGAAACGGTATATACGTTTACTATGCCGGCAGAAAATGTGAGTGTAAAAGCTGCATTTAAAGAGGCTGCACCGAAGAAAATCGAACTCAGTGGGGTAAAGATTGCCACTGATTATTTTGGAAATGCGTGGGAAGTCTCATTTAAAAATGCTGGCGGTTATGCAGCAGCTGTCACAGGTGTGAAAGTAAACGGAACGGATTGGGAGCAAACTGCTTACAGCCCGTCTGCAGGCGGAAAATACTATGTGAATACATCTGACAACAAACTGGTATTTGCAGCAAAAGATTACAGCACTACACCGGTTATTCCGGTGTTGAAAAGCGGTGACGTGATCACGGTAAGTGCTAAGGGATATGAAGATCTGACCATGAAACTTGTCATTGATACCGACGGAAAAGCATCTCTGACAGAAGATGACGGTCAGGGTGATCCCTACCAGCTGTTTGTAAAAATCAAAGGAACTTTTGACAGTGCGATCACAGGACAGAAAAATTATGATACGGTATCCGGTGCAAGTACCGGCGGAGCAAACTCCAACAAAAACAGTGATGTTACCGTATACGGTGCATTGGTGAAAAAAGGAGAAGAACCGAAAGCCAGTGACTGGGAAGAACTGGATAACCTGTCAAAAATCAACCTGAACGGCAAAAAATGCAGTGTCAGCATCATTCCGGATACCGCAAATGGTACATCAGCAGATTGTGACAGCGGTATGCAAGGGGTCTATATGACCATCAGCAGTGGAGTGACTCTGAGTGGAATACCGAAGGATGCAGGAAATTATCTTGTTTCCGTATCAATCGAAGATATGCAGGGTCGTACGGCAGTCAGCAATACGCTTCCATTTCATGTATACACCGGAGAAGAGACACTGGCAGAAGAACTGGTTACAGAAAATCTGAAACACTATGCCGGCGGAAAATATGCATGGAATATTATGGAGCCATGGGCAATCAAAAACTTTGGCAGCAATGTCGAAGGGGAAAAAGAGAGCGTTCGTGTACCGAAGGAGCTGGCGGCATGGTTTGGCTCCAAGAGCAGCGGACTTTATGGATACCTCGGTTATGATCTGGCATGGAAAGAGGTAGAAAAAGGAACTATTCCACAGACCTTGTACATCCCCGACGGCTGTGATCTGACACTTACAAACATGAAAGTGCTCAGCAGTGTCCGCATTGTAGTAGAAAAAGGTGGTAAACTGACACTGAATGACTCTGTGGTACAGGGAATGATTGATGTAAAAGCCGGTGGAACATTTTCCATGAATTATGACGCATTTAATGAGGAGTTTACAACAGGTGCTTCCATCTGCGGACAGCTTCGGCTGGAGGATGGTGCTGTATTGGAAAACGCAGCCATTTATTCCCATGCAAACTATCTGGCAAACGGAAATCTGACAGATCGTACAACTTCTGAGCCGGTAGTAACTGCAACCGGAAATGTAACCATCAAAGGCAACGTATATATTGCGGGTGACGATGCCGGAAGTGAGATCGGACAGACGGCTTTGCGTGTGTCAAATGGAACATTGCATCTGGAAGATGATGCACAGCTGGTTGCTTACGGAGGAAGCGGCAAGACCTTACTGTATACGGATGGTGGTACAGCAATTGAACTGGATGACGCAGTAATCGAAGGAAACGGTCAGGTTACCGCTATCGGAGGAGATGTTCTCTGGGGAAATGGTGGAAATGCAGTATCCGGAAACGGTGTGATCACTGCAAACGCTGCATTTTTACAGGGGGCAACTGCAAGTTCATCCAGACATGCAGCACCGGGACAGGCCATTGACGGAACGGTATATGTGACAGGCCCAAACCGCCACATGGCAAACGGTACCGTCATTGACAATGGGGATGACCCGCTGGCGAGTCTTTACTGGAAGACGGGGATTGATGCAGAAGCACCACTGGATCAGTTTGTGACGGAGAAAGTGACAAAAGGAATTTCAGTGGCTGATATTGAGAATCAGACTTATACCGGAAAAGAACTGACACCGGTAGTCAAAGTAACCGATAAAGACGATGAGACAAAAGTACTGGAAGAAGGTAAAGATTACTTTATCCGTTATGAAGCTCCGGCAGAGAGAGCAGCAGGAAATGGTTTTTCAGCGGCTGGTACTTATGACGTAACAGTAACCGGAATCGGGGACTACTATGGAACCGTGGCAAAGACATTTACCATTGAGCCGAAACAGGATGATTCCAATAACAACGGATCTGATAAGAATAACGGCAGTGACAATGGAAACAACAATGGTTCCAATGACAATACTTTGGACAATAACGGAACAGATAGTGGGTTAAATAACAGCTTCGGCAATAATGCAAACAGCAATGGAGCAAACGCCGGTTCTGGCAATCATGGAACAGGTAGTTCCGGTAATAACGTTTCGAACAACGGAAGCAATGCTGGAATGATTACTTCTGGTACAACAAATGCAGATCAGACCGTAAATGGAACCCAGACATCCGATGCAGCCACCAACACAGCTGCTGCATCTGCGGTACCGAAGACAGCAGACAGCAATGGAATGATTCTCTGGTTTGTAATGATCGCACTTGCAGGAGGTGCATGGACAACGATCGTATGCGCAAACAGACGCAGACAGTAATGCTTCTGGCGTGTTCCATATAACCGGTGCATAGGATGAGAAAAACAGAATAGCAAAAAAAACGATTTAAAGCAGTCTTTCAGTTGATTGACTGCTTTTTCGTTTGACAGGAAAGTACGATGAATTACGAGAAGTTCCTGTCAACAAAAGCACTTTCTTGTGGACATGAGGAAACCTGCGTGATATACTTAAAAAAAGCATTGTTCAATAGGAAATATATAATGTAGATGATTTATATGCGAGAGTGTACGATGTGCCGTGATTCTGAGAAGAATATGTCAGTTTACGCTGACCGGAATCACGCACCAAGTCTCACAAGCGTTCGACTTGAAGAGCAAACCGGTTGAAAAGCCGGGACGCAAAGCCAGAAGGAGCTAAAGTCAGATAGAAATCTGATCATGCTAGCCGGTTGCATCATACCTCAATGAAAATAAAAGGTAAGTGTTAAGTGGGTATTTGGATAAAGTTCCTGTAAATTTTTATTTACATGGAACTTCTTCTGCTTTATGGCACACGTTTTACTGAAAAAGAAGAAAAGAAATACGAGATAAGAAGAATATGAATGAAAAGCAAACAATACTTATTGTAGATGATTCGAAATTTAACAGGGATATATTAAAGGAGATTCTCGGAGAAACGTATCATTATCTGGAAGCTGAAAACGGAAATCAGGCCATTCAGCTGATAGGAGATCATCCGGGAATCGATCTGATACTTTTGGATATCCATATGCCACAGATGGATGGTTTTGAAGTTCTGGAAATGATGAACAAAAGTCAATGTATCAATGAAACACCTGTAATTATGATCTCTTCGGAAGAATCTGTTACTATGATGCGCAAAGCATATGAAATGGGAATTACAGATTATATTACACGGCCGTTTGACACTGTTATTGTAAAAAAAAGAGTGCAAAATACATTGGATCTTTATGTAACCCAAAAACGTCTGATCAATGTAGTTGTTGATCAGGTTTACGAAAAAAAAGAAAATAATAATATTATGATCCGGATCCTGAGTAATGTATTGGGATCCCGTAACAGTGAGAGCTGCGAACATATCCTGCATATCAAAACAGCGACGGAATTGATGCTTAGAAAACTGATAACAATATCGGATGCTTATCATCTGACAGAGGCAGATATTGCTTTGATCACAACGGCTTCTTCTCTTCATGACATCGGTAAGATCCGTATTCCGGAAGAAATATTGAACAAACCGGGAAAATTGTCTGATGAAGAATTTAAAATCATGAAAACGCATAGTGAACTGGGAGCATCTATCATTCGGGATATGCGCTTCCCTCAAAATCATCCGCTGGTACATACTGCGTGGGAAATCTGCAGATGGCATCATGAAAGATGGGATGGAGGCGGTTATCCGGATGGCCTGAAAGGCGAAGAAATACCAATCTCCGCACAGGTGGTATCGATTGTCGATGTATATGATGCACTTACCAGTGAAAGATGTTATAAGAAAGCATTTGATCATGATACAGCAATGAACATGATCCTGGATGGACAATGCGGACAGTTTAATCCGATTCTGCTGAAATGTTTGAAAGAACTGAGCCTTCCATTTTCAAAAATGCTTAGTACCGAGATGAATGATAATAAATATTATCATGAAGTACAGAGTCTTTCGAATGAAATACTCAGTGATAAATCCTTACCGAATCGAAACTATTCACAGAGTGTTATTAAAATCCTGCAGGAAAAGATTGATTTCTTTAAAACAAACAGTGGAATGAATTCGATTGATTACAATGCAATGTCAGGTCAATTAATGATACTGAATGAAAAACAGCAGATCTTATGTCAGAGAAATGCTTCAAAGTTTGATCTGTTCAGAGAATTCGGAGTAAGTGAAGAAGATAGTCAGCAGATTCAGGTTCTGCTACATCAGACATCTGTACAAAATAAAGAATTTTCGGTGCAGATAAAAGCGCAGGTGGAAAATAAGAGGCAGATGTATAAGCTGAAACTGCACACATTGTGGTCTTCGTTAAAGAAAGACGAATATATAGGGATTATCGGATATTTTGATACGATATAAAGACCGTGATAACAAAGAGTGGAAAACAAGTGGGGAGAGTTGTAATGAAAAAGAAAAAATGGAATAAGTTACTTGCGGTATTTCTAGTGATGGCGACAGTTCTGTCACTTCTGGCAGGCTGTGGCGGAAAGCGTGCAGAAAAAGAAGACGCGGAAACAATTACCGTGTATTTATGGAGCACAAGCCTGTATGAAGCATATGCACCATACATCCAGGAACAGCTTCCGGATATCAATATTGAATTTGTAGTAGGCAATAATGATCTGGATTTTTACAGGTTTCTTGAGAAAAATGGTGGATTGCCGGATATTATAACCTGCTGTCGTTTTTCGCTACATGATGCAAGTCCTCTCAAAGACAGTCTGATGGATCTTTCCACAACCAATGTGGCCGGTGCGGTCTATAATACATACCTGAACAATTTTATGAATGAAGACGGAAGCGTAAACTGGCTTCCGGTGTGTGCGGATGCCCATGGATTTGTCGTGAACAAGGATCTTTTTGAAACGTATGATATTCCGCTTCCGACCGATTATGAAAGCTTTGTTTCTGCCTGCCAGGCATTTGAAAAAGTAGGAATCCGTGGATTTACGGCAGACTATTTTTATGATTATACCTGTATGGAGACTTTGCAGGGCTTATCCGCATCTAAGCTGTCTTCCGTAGACGGACGCAAGTGGCGTACTTCCTACAGTGATCCGGGTAATACAACGCGTGAAGGTCTGGACAGTACTGTCTGGCCGGAGGCTTTTGAACGTATGGAGCGGTTTATCCGGGATACAGGATTGAGCCGGGATGATCTGGAGATGAATTACGATGATATTGTTGAATTGTATCAAAGTGGTAAGCTTGCCATGTACTTTGGAACCTCTGCCGGTGTAAAAATGTTTCAGGATCAGGGCATTAACACTACATTTCTTCCGTTCTTTCAGGAGAACGGCGAAAAATGGCTGATGACGACACCGTATTTCCAGGTGGCTTTAAACCGTGACCTGACACAGGATGAAACACGCCGGACGAAAGCAATGAAGGTACTGAGTACCATGCTTTCCGAGGATGCACAGAACCGGATCATCAGTGATGGACAGGATCTGTTAAGCTACAGTCAGGATGTCGATATCCATCTTACGGAATATCTGAAAGATGTGAAATCTGTGATTGAAGAAAACCATATGTATATCCGGATTGCATCAAATGATTTTTTCTCTGTTTCCAAGGATGTGGTATCTAAGATGATTTCCGGAGAATACGATGCAGGACAGGCCTATCAGTCATTTCAGACGCAGCTCCTTGACGAAAAAACAACTTCTGAGAAAGTAGTATTGAATTCAGAAAAGTCTTATTCAAACCGCTTTCATAGCAGCGGAGGAAATGAGGCATATTCGGTTATGGCAAACACGTTGCGTGGCATTTACGGGACGGATGTGCTGATCGCAACCGGAAACAGCTTTACGGGAAATGTGCTGAAAGCCGGCT
>OCHG01000555.1_pt1 | contig 34318 bp, 30 predicted proteins | sample 1538801 | NCBI WGS metagenome assembly OCHG01 (sample SAMN04571727, study PRJEB22368) | human gut metagenome | biome: human gut; material: stool | host: Homo sapiens | place: Luxembourg | collected 2012-09-20 | reverse complement strand
TGCCCCCAGCAGGGAGTGGGAATGAAAGTTAAGAACAAGCCTTGACACAGTTTAAATTACACCCCCAAGTCCCCATTCTACTTTTATTATCGCTTTCGGAAAATCTGTTGCAACATATTCAGTTCTTTTAGGACTGGCCACATATGATAATGGCTTTTTAAGCCTGTAACTTGCATACAATAGATTCACAATAACATTCAGAATCAAATGAGTAAGTTCTAAAAGTATAACCAACAAGCAAGATATTATTATGACTTGTGCATAATGATTATGCAACAACTCATCCAACTTATACTCACCTTTTTCAACCAATAGCCAAATCAGTCCTAACCCTGTAATTGCCAAATATCTAATATAAGTCGATATTCTGTCAGAAAACAAGACCGCATTTTTCATACGTTCTTTATGCTTTTTCTTTATATCTTGAATGTTATTTATCATTTTGAATTTCTAATCTATAATTGTTGTTTGGCTACATTCCCTATGGAACAACTATAACATCGTTACATATTACATTATTTTTTAAAGCATTCATAGGAGTTTCACCGCTTCCATCACCATCACCACGCTTTTGCAAATCTTTCTTACGATAACGCACTCTCACTAAAGCCCGTTTAAGCTCACTATTTTTTAACTGCTGCAGAGTCAACGCCTTGATTCGCCTTTTGGGAACAAGAAGATATTTATTATTATGTTTCATCATTAATTTTTAGTTTATAACTTAAAAAACTACTAATATTTGAAAATCAAGGAAAACTCTCTTTATTCCGAAAGAGCTAAGCGAAAGCCCAAATCATCCCTACGTAAATCGGGATTACCATAATCTCGCCATGAAGGATAACATTTATAGACATCTGTATACCAACTTCCACCACGATAAACATGATTTATTCCTTTTTGAGGGCCAACAGGATCTATTTGCTCTTGATTATTGTATTCTACCCAAAAATCTTGACACCACTCATAAACGTTAGCACTCATATCAAAGAGACCTAATTCGTTCGCATGCTTAGCACCAACCTTATGGGAGTGACCAGAGCCTATTCGGCGACCGCTTACTGCATTATACCAAGCTACGTCTTCCGCTATATCACTTCCACTATATAGGTAACCTTTACTTTTATTTCCCCCTCGTGCTGCATATTCCCATTCAGCTTCTGTAGGTAAACGAAACTTTCTACCTGTAATTCTATTTAACTTTGCAATAAAAATTTGGCAATCATTCCAACTAACTTGCTCTACAGGAAGTTTTTCCCCCTTGTTTTTTGAAGGATTGTTTTCCATTATAGTATTCCACAACAACTGAGTCACCTCAAACTTTCCAATAAAATATTCTTTAGTCAAAGAAACCTTATGTGCGGGTAATTCTTTCTTATCCATTTTTTCATATCTCATCCCCTCTCGTGTCGCCCCCATAACAAACGTACCAGCCTCAACTTTAACCATCTCTATACTAATGCCGTCTTTTACAGGAATCGTTATCGTACTACCAGAAGTTCCACTTGACAACCTTGTTGTTGTTGGCTTTTGTTGCACAGTTGATTGAGCTATAGGTTCTGTAGGTCGTACCGTATTCCCATTCTGATTCAGCACCAACACATAAGTTCTATTACCCTCCAGCTTCTCCACACCAAAATCAGCAAAGGTTACCATGATAGGTAGAAAGTTCTTGGTTATCACTTTTATCTGCCTTGAATTCTGAGGCATATAAACCCACACTTCATTATTGTGCTTACCCAAGGGTGAAACCACATTGCCTTCCACATCCAAGACTTCACCGACAAACTGCACTTTGACCAAGGCACAGTTTTTGTCATTCGTATCCTTGCGAGGTTGAAGCTGCGCCGTCAAATCAGAGGAAGCCAACTCAAACTCAGGAATAAGCTTTTGCGCCAAAACAGAAAAGGCTTTAAGCAGCAACAACATCACAAGCAGAAATATCCGTCTCATACTCATTTTACACCTAACAACACTATTATCTAACAATTGTTTCTATCTTCTCTCCATTCCGATAAAGAGCACCATTCTGCACAACCCCATTCTCGCAGTAGCCGTCGATATAATCTCCTGCTTCTGGAACCGTAGAGCAACCTGCAACAGCATGAGAACTACGGAATGTCATTCTTCCATTGCCATGTGGCTTGCCATTGAGAACACCACCTATCCATGTAGCATAACCTAGATTTACAGTTCCAGACTTTGCCGTTTCTTTCTTTGCAGGATTTACTGAAGTTGGGCCTCCATCAACATCTACAGGTTTAACCACCTTACCAGAGGTCTTGGCAGATTGCTTTTCAACTTGCGAATTATCCCTTTTTGGAGATTCAACATTTTCCTTAACCGTAAACTTAGCGATGTGTACTGTATCTTGGGATACGGAATCCGTCTTTACATCTTGCTGAGCTACCTCCGAAGACTTGCCCTTATCACCGAAATGGTTCTTAGCATACCAACCGATGCCACCCACCAACAAGAGTCCGATGACAAGAGCAGCAACCTTTCCGATAGGCAGCGAACTGGAAGAGCTAGGAATAACTGGGTCTGTAACGATAGGTTCACCAGCAGTCATACCGACACCAGAGCCCATCTGCGATTTGCCTTGCTGCAATATCTTCTGAAAATCAAGAATGGTTTGCGGATGGCAAAGGCTATCCTTCTGCATTCCACAGATAATAGCATCCATCGTATTCTGCGAGATGTTTTCAGGCAAAGCTCGATATATCTTATGAACGCTCTGCTCCGAGGCATCATTTGGCTCCTTGCCTGTTACCATATATAATAAGGTGGCGGCTAGCGAATAAATATCCAACGAAGGTTGGAACTCCGAAACAGGTTGCCTCAGTTCCATAGGAGAATAGCCTTTGGAATATCCACCAATCCCTTTGTTTCTCTTTGGCTTTCCGTTCTCGAAATACACAGCCTGACCGAAGTCTATCAGCATTGGCTTTATCAACGCTCCCTCACACACCATCATGATGTTATCTGGTTTGATGTCCAAGTGCAAGATATGATGGTTATGGAGATAAGAGAGCGCACCCGATATAGCGCCGACGATTCCCCGAGCTTGGCTCTCAGACAAACAACCACCTTGTTCGGAAACATATTGATAAAGCGATACTTTGCCAAGATATGCCATCACATAATAAACCGTGTTGTTCTGTTCAAAGACCTCGTTCACTGGCACAATATTGGCATGTTTCAAGGCATGAAGTATCTCTGCCTCTTCTCGGAAATCTTGCTTCGCCTGCTTGAATAGCTGTTGGTTCTCTTGTGCCACCTGTACGTTCCCATTGGCATCCCTAGAACAAATCTTGCCCATGAAGAATTCCTTGATGGTAAATGTAGCAACCTGAGAAATGTTGCCTACCATAATCTGCGCCTTGGCTAGGTAAGTGATGCCAAAACCACCCTGATGTAGTTGTTTATCTATCGTATATGTCGTTGCTCCTTTCAGAACGGAGCCTATTGCTAATGCGTTCTCTATCATAACTTATTTATTTGTAAGACAAAAGTGAGTTTTACCTAATATGAATTCTTGGTCTAACTGGATGTAAACCGACGTGCCTACAGGTATCATCTTTCCTGAAAGATAAACAGGATTCTTGGAGCGATTAACGGTCAGGAGGTATTTGTAGGAATGTCCCACTGCCTCGACAAGAATCGTTACAGAGCGATGGCTAATAGTCCTATCTCCCTCTATCATAATATCAGAAGGAGAAGACGAGTCATACATGCCTATCGTATTGGATCCCAACTGCAAACCATAATATTTGTCTTTGTTGTAGAAGTGCCTCTTTTTCTGCAAGAGCCTGGCTACCACACCCGAAGGAGTTCCATTGGTAGGAATAATAGGGTCTGTTGCAGGATGGGATGACTTTTCCGAGTTTCCATCCATACCCATTCGAATTTGCTTCTCGGTGATTTTCACGCCAAACGTTTGTCCACATTCTAGATGAGGACATTTTACCTTGACCAAGCCTCCCTGTCCTGGCGAATAAAACTTCACCACTTGTCCACATTTGGGGCATTTTGTCGCAATGACTGGTTTCTTATTTTCTTCCATCGCTATTTTTACCAACTCATTAACACATTATTATATAGTGCCTTTGATGTCACCAATTGAGGATGCTGTCTCTTGTTATGCAGCTGTACATCTTTATGAATATACTTGAAAAGTTCGATGGCGGTAATGTTCTTGTCGCCATCGCTATCCGCCTTCCCACGCAAGCCCTTCATAATGCCATTGGTCATCAATCCCGAACCAACCAAAGGACTCTCTGAAGAAGTTTCGCTAGAACGAGAGGATAGATATACGATATACCGAGGATTGCTCTTCATAATGTTTTCCCATGCCTTTTCATTGGCACTGACAAAATTCTTGGAATGCATATTGTTAGCAGCAGTTCCAGAGTAGCAAGCATCAATATAACATACGATATCCTTGGCTGGGCACTGGTCTAACTCTCGGAACAGCTCATTATACGAGAGCATCTGCGAAGAAGTGGATGCATAAGTACAAATGATGTTCTCCATACCATGCCCACTATAGGAAAATACAATCCTATCATTGGAGGTTGCTATATTTCTTACCTTTCTGATGGCAGCGATGACATTGGCACGAGTAGCATTCTGAGAGGTTAGCAGAACTACAGTCGCTCCCTTCGACTTATATAACGAAGCCAGACTCTTGGCATCCTTGGTAGACTGGGCGAGGTCGTTAGCCGTCCCTTCATAATTAGACACACCAGTAATGATGGCGTATGTTTTCTGTGCAAGCGCAGTTGTTGTCAGCAAAAAAGCAGACAAGCATGTTAGGACTAATCTTTTCATGATGTTTATATGTTTTAAGCGTGAGCCTTGCAACGGCTACACATTTGGTTCTTGAATTCGATTTCCGAAAGAGGCTTCGCACAACAAGGGCAAATCAACTTACCCGAATATTTGCTATTGAAATTCTTCAATTTCGAGTCTTTACCTATATATATGTTGATGAAAGCCTGTAGTATAGTGGTAAACACGGCTGTCACCGCCACTCCATACACCTTCTGATGCAACGGCAACAGCAAGGTGAGCACCAGTCCAATCATCGCCGAGATAAATCCTGGCAAGAACTTCATCATATTCTTTTTCTGCAATTTGGCATCTATCTCCGTTTTTTCCCTGATTGCCTTGTCATGGATTCCAAGAACATATCGAAACTCCTGTTGATAATTCTTAGGGTCTTCCTCCAAGACATGATGAGCATAGAAAGTAAATCCCATGCTAGTTTGGTCGGCAAGAACGATACGAGTAAACTCGGTAATGTTCACCCTCTTTATCTGGACTAGCTCATCATTCTCATTGATGATGTATGTGCCATTCGTGGAGTTGAGGTCTTCCAATATCCACTGTCCACTATCCGTAACAGTAATCTTGGCATGTTGCCTACTTACTCTCGAACCATTGATGGCAAACCGCTGGGTTCCCTCTTTTCCAATAATAACTTCTAGCATAATTCATTCTTCTTTATGGTGCTCTTGCTGACCAAATCCTTGTATTTCTTCAACAAAGGCTTTGGAAGTTTGAGCGTTATGGTATTCTTCATGCAATCAGACAAAACAAGGTGCTGTTTCAAGACATTTATGTCGTAGAGAAACCACTGATTGATGATTACACTTCTGCCTAATCTCACAAAAGGACTTACTTCTCCATCAGCATACGAAGCCGATACCAAAGTTTCCACCTTAGAAATGCCAAACGACAGAACAGTTGTCATACCACCAATGTAGCATATCTTGGTGTAATTGCCATCAGCCATAATATATGCTATGTTATCAACAAATAGCATGATCATTTCGTCTCGATTGTTGAGACAAATCTTTTTCATAAGCTACACATTATTATATATTACTATTTTATCTTTTCCAGCAACCCTGTCGGCACATACGCCGTACTCACCAAACAAACGCCTTTCACCTCGACAACTACCCTCTGCTGTCCGCCGAGCCTAGCCACCCTACCGACCACCCCCTTAAACTCGCCGCCAGTCACCTTCACCAAGTCGCCACTCTTGAAGTGGCACTGGTCTTCGCTCACCACCTTCACCTTATCTATATCCACACTCGTTACCTTGATGAAATTCATCATGGCAGCATAGGGGATGGTGAGAGGTGGATTCTTGCCCGCCTCATCTTGCTTGAAATGATCATAATAAGGATTGAGAAAATTCAAATCGTCGTTATTGAGTATTTGGGAGATTGTTTCTAGAGTGGCATACACAAAGAGGAAATTAGGCAGGAAAGGCTCTATCTTGAATCGTCGCTTTCCTTTGACAATCTTCGCAACGTGCCGCAAAGGGAGATAGCATTCGGCATCTATTCTATTACCGTCGGGGCTATTTCGTTTGCTCAGAATATAATCGTAGGCTTTCTTCTCACGATGGTAAGTGGCTCGCAACACGTACCATTTCTTCATTGGGTTTGGAGCATATCTTACCGACACCTCATTTTGTGTATTATTGAGGGGGACATCGGAGGTAAGTCCGACGTGGGGAGATACTTTTCTACCTCCATCGGGTGCCACATTAATCAATGTTGACATGGTATTTTCCTAGTTTCTTAGAAAAATCCTCAAAAACGAACGGACACAAAAAGAGCGCGGAGCCAGTCTGCTGCCCGTCCCACGCTATTAAGGCCTTCGCATTGCCCTGTCTGTCGAAACGAACAACGCTGGAAGCCCCACGCCGATGTAAGTATATAGTACCACCTATCAACTCATTGCTAAATGCTATGAGCCAATAAGGGTTGTATATATGATACATCCCAAGGGGCGTCCCCGTTGCTTTGTTCTTGACAGACATTTGGAAGTTGCGAAGTTCTAATAGCGTCAAAACCAAAGCGTACAGTTACGCCTTTATGTATATATGTCCATCCCACCTTCGCCCTGTTGGAGCTTCCAGTAAGGATATGACACCGCAAAAGTAACAATTATTATCGAAACAACAAAACTTTTAGCGAAAAAGTTTCGAAAAAAGTTATGTGAGGGGGAACTATGGTGAAAAGGAGGGGAGCTGCGGAGCATGATTCTTCCAACAAAAGGAATGATATTTAGAAAGAAGTACGGCGGCGATAAAGAACCTATTGATACACGCACGCATAAATCTTTTTTCTCGAAAAAAGTATCAAAGTCTCATTTTTTGGCAGAAAATGAGGCTTATATCTTTAACATACAGAACTTTACAATGAATGAGACTTCTCTGAAAATGAAGGGAGAAGTATCATCGAAGTATCATAAATTAGCGAGAAGTATCATGATTTCTTGCTTGCATCGAAAAAAAATGCTTTATGAAGTGATAATAATAGCATTTTTAAGGCAATAAACAGGATGTTTTTGCGTTTAGTAAAACAGAATGTTTTATTCTTAATACTTAAGAAACATGGATGAAAAGGAATTACTGAAAAAGGCTTTTGAGTACGGAAACGTACCTAGCAACATCACCTACTGTTTCACCGAACCATGTCCGATGAAAAACAAATGTATCCACTATCTATCCGGTCTCTACAAAAACGAGAAGACTGATAGAGGGGATGCCATTTTCCCAAATGCCCTGAAAAACGGGAATTGCAAGTACTTCGCTCCGCTGCGTGTCGTGAAAATGGCATGGGGATTCGACAAACTCTTTGCCGAAATGAAAGTGAAAGACGCTCCTGCACTGCGCGCCGAAATGAGAGACTACCTCGGCAGCAAAGGACAATACTACCGTTACAAACTGGGACAACTGAAACTCCTGCCGGAACAACAGGCATATATCAAACAGCTCTTCGCCAGATACGGATATAAAGATGTTGAATTCGACTATTTCTCAGAAGAGATTGATTTCACTAAAAGCTAATCTTTTTCTCTGCCCTCCAGATGTTCCAGCCATGCCATTTAAACGGTCCCACAGAGAACACGTGACGGGCTACCGGTGAACACGTGATGGGCTACCAGAGAACACGTGATGGGCAGCCATTGCCCGTACAACGGGAAACAAGTGCCCAATTTACCAACCAAACTTTGGGCAATACAAGAAAGAGTTTATAGTTAATAGCTAATAGATTGACAATTAACCATCTTAATAAATATATTCAATGAAAGTAACTATCGTTCATACAAACAACAAGAAGCAGCTCCTCGTCAGCACAAAGACGATGGAGAAGTTGCTGCAACGTATCGCAAAAGATGACAGCAGACTTACTGTTACCCATTTCCGCGAATACGTGACCTATATGGAAAGCGGCTATGAATATTACAAGGATATGCCAACATGGATGCACATCTACCCCGCTGCTGAATTCGCCAAAGACGAAAACAACAACCTGAAGATGAAGGCGTGCAACGGTATCCTGATGCTGAAATTCGGAAACATTACGGATGCAGATGGCGTGGAGGGCGTGAAGCGCTCGGTTGCCATGCTGCCTTCTACCTTTGCTGCGCTGGAAGGTGCTGATGGTAAGTCGGTTATCGTATTGGTAAAATTCAGCAATGAAGATGACTTGCTGCCTGTTGAGGAGGCGGATGCCGAACGACTGTACCGCATCGCTTACCAGCAGATTTTGCCTGTATATCAGGCGATTGCCAAGGCTTCGGTGCTCACAGACGGACCGAAACCTTCTATAGAAGCGGGCGCAAGCCTGTCTTTTGAGCCTTCGATGCACAACAGTTTTATGATGACGCTCGATGCGAAACCTTATTTCAACAGTAAGGCGGTGGCGATGAAAATTGACAGCAACATGCACCCTCAGAACCAGGCTTTCAACACGGAAGATAATCAGCAGATGATTCCTGTTTCCGGTACTTCGGAAGAAGAAAAGAAAGTTGACAAGAACAGCGTTCGCGAGAATATCATGAGCATGATGCAGCTGCTGAAAAGTAAATATAACTTCAGATACAACACGGTGATGAAATTCGTGGAATACATGCCGAAAGAGAAAGGTTGGTATGGTTTCCAGCCCGTAGATCCGAGAGTGCAGAAGCGCATGACGCTGGAGGTGCAGCTTGCCGATATCCGAGTGAGCATCAAGGATGTCAGGAATTTTCTAGAGTCTGATTATATCAAGAATTATAATCCGATAGATGAATATCTCTTCCAATGCTACGACAAATGGGATGGAAAAGACCATATACGTGCCTTGGCTCGTACGGTTCCTACCAACAATCCTTACTGGGCAGACTGGTTCTACACCTGGTTTCTGGGCATGGTTGACCAGTGGCGCGGCTTTACCCATCGCCAGTATGGCAACTCAGTGGCTCCGCTTCTGATTTCCAAGCAGGGTTACAACAAGAGTACTTTCTGTCGCCGGCTGTTACCGCCAGAACTGCAGTGGGGATATAACGATAATCTGATTCTGTCAGAAAAACGTCAGGTTTATCAGGCGATGGCACAGTTTATGGTCATCAATCTCGATGAGTTCAACCAGATTTCTCCACAGGTGCAGCAGGGATTTCTGAAGAATCTCATCCAGTTGCCTACGCTGAAATACAAGCCTCCGTATGGCAGTCATGTCATGGAATTTCCTCGTCTCGCCTCGTTCATCGCCACGAGCAACATCACGGATATTCTCACCGACCCATCCGGCAACCGAAGGTTCATAGGCGTGGAACTGACGGGACCGATCGATGTGAGTGTGCGTCCGAACTATCAGCAGCTTTTCGCCCAGGCGCTGACCGCCCTGCACAATGGCGAGAAGAGTTATTTTGATGCGGAACAGGTGAAGTTGATCATGAAGAACAACTGCCAGTTTGAAGTGGCTGAGCCGATAGACCAGTATTTCCAACTCTATTTTGATTTGGTTGAGAATGAGAAAGAGGGTGAATATCTGACTGCCGCCGAGATTTTCGACTATCTGAAAAAGCAGATAGGTTCATCGCTCAAGGTGAACAGTTTGATGGGATTCGGCAGAAAACTGGCGAATATGAGTGAGTTAAAACATAAGAGATTTGCAGATGGAATGAAGTATCTTGTAAAGAAAAAGTGAAATAATGATACTTCTATGAGACTTTAATGAGACTTCTCGGCACCAAAACCGAGAAGTCTCATTCTTTTTATCTTATTATCTATTAAGTCTTTAAGTCGATATTTCCAATAGAGGATGAGACTTTGAGACTTTTTTCTCAAAAAAAACTTTTTCACGTAAGAGAGAAAGCTTTTGCCCTTACAGGGCGACAGGCTTGCATCCATCATTACCCAGGGCGCTGCCCTGGGCTATGAGCTTCTGCCCTTTCAGGGCGTGTGGAGCCTACATCTGAAAACACTTATCCTTTAGATAGCATAAAGGAAGGTGCGGATGAACCAGTAGCAAACGATACCTGCGAGATAACCTACGAAAGCTATCCAGGAGATGTGCTTCATATACCAGCCGAAGGTAATCTTCTCCAAGCCCATTACTACCACACCAGCTGCACTACCGATAATCAGCATTGAACCACCGACACCGGCACAGTAGGCGAGCAACTGCCAAAAGACACCATCCACAGCCATATCACCAGCGGCTGCCACAGGATACATTCCCATACAGCCGGCTACCAGAGGCACATTATCAACAATACTTGAAAGCACACCGATGATACCAGTTACGAGGTAGTGGTTGCCATCGAATACGACGTTCAAGCCCTGACCCAAAGCAGTCAACACACCAATTTCAGCCAGGCAGGAAACTGCCATCAGGATACCGAGGAAGAAGAGGATGGTACTCATATCAACACGAGAAAGCAACTTGGTTACTCGCTTCTGAGTGCCCTCGGCATCAGCTCCACGATGCAAACCGCGATAGAAAACTTCGGTAGCAGTCCAGAGAACGCCCAATACCAGGAGGATTCCTACGAATGGAGGCAAGTGGGTGATACTCTTGAAGATAGGAACGAAGATCAAACCGCCTACTCCCAACCAGAACACTGCCTTGCGCTGACCTTCGGTGAAATCGCTGACCGATGCATTCTGCTGGGCAGAAACCTCAGGCATCACGAGTTCGCCCTTCAACATGGTCTGAAGGATGAGGGCAGGAATCACCATGGAAACTACAGACGGGATGAAGATTTCGGCGATAACGCCGGCTGCAGTAATCAGTCCCTTGTTCCAGAGCATGATGGTGGTAACGTCGCCGATTGGTGAGAAGGCACCACCCGAATTGGCTGCGATGATGACGAGGGATGCATAAACCATGCGATCCTTGTGGTCGGTGACGAGCTTTCGGAGAATCATGATCATCACGATACTGGTGGTCAGATTGTCGAGGATTGCAGAGAGGAAGAAGGTAAGGATAGCGATACGCCAGAGGAGCGCACGTTTCGACTTGGTCTTCATCACCTTGCGAACCCAGTTGAATCCACCGTTCTGGTCAACGATTTCCACGATGGTCATCGCACCCATCAGGAAGAAGAGTGTTGTGGCGGTATCGCCCAGATGTTCCTGGATGATTCCGGTCACCTTCTCCACCATTCCAGCAGCACCGCCTGTATAATCAGGGTGCATCAACTGGAGATACTGCATTGGATCCATCATGTAGAGGGTCCAACAACCTACCAACATCAACAGGGCAATTGCTGCCTTGTTTACCTTTGTCAAGCTTTCGGTAGCTATGAGTGCATAGCCGAGCACGAAAACGACAATAATAGAAATTGTAAGTGTAGTCATTACTTTTTATTTATTATTAGATATTCTTTTCCTTTAGATATGATTTGGCACGTATGTTAACCAAACGGCTGCAAAGATACAAAAAGAAAAGCAATAACCACACGATTCCTTATTATAATTGTATGAAATCGTTTACTTACTTACTGTTTTAACCTAATAATAACAGATTTTCTTTGCGCATCTAACTGATTATTCTTACTTTTGCACATCATTAAGTATTCTTTTTAAAGCATCATCAATATGAAACAACATCATTATATGAAATATCTGTTTGTGCTTCTCCTCTTCCTTCCTACCAGTCTCATGGCACAGAACAAGGAAGAGAAGATGCCTGGACATATTACCAAAATACAGAAACTGGAGGATGTGAACGTAACAGGGAACCGTCCTCACTTCATCAGACTCAAGGGATATTATCGCAGTTACCAGACCAACGACTCTGTAATGAAATACTTCAACGACGGAATCGTGGAGTATTACATCAACCTGAAGAATGGAAAGACGGATCTCAATGCCTATTCCAAAAGAAATCTTCACAATAGCCGACTCGTTTCCGAAGACAAAAAGCGAGCATTCATGGTCAGCGACGAAGGAACCTTCCGACCTTGGCCGGAAGAGAAGACACTTATTGAGCAATATCGAAAGAAATATCAGCTGAAAGATTCACTGGGCTCTCAACTCGTCCTGCTCAATCAGCAGACAATAGGCAGTATTCAAACGGACAGCAGCCGGAATATTTGTCAGATAGAAATCAACCAGCTTCCTACCTACAAGCATCTGACGCACCAGCTTTTCGGTTATACCCAGACAGATATCTACGACCATGTGGTGGAAACCTATCAGATAAGTCCTGAAGATTACTATTCCTTCAAGGACCTGCTCTTCCAGAAATCTGACAACAGCTATCTTTTCTCTCACAAGAAAGACAAGCAGCAGCAACTCATCCATGTGATTACCGAACTATATATCACGGAAAAGGAGTATGTAGAAAAGAAGCAATCCATCAAACCGGACTCTTCTACTCCCAAAGAATCAGCTGCCGCCATTACCGATTTCTGCATCAGAAACAAGATACCGTCCTTGCCTGAAGCAACAGAGCAGGAGATGCAGCAGTTGACTCCCTATAATCCTGCAAACATGAAAGAAATAAAGGAGTAAGGGGGCTAAAAATATTGCCTGATGAAATCGCTTAATTACGGTTTTCTTCCAAAACCCGTTCTATTTTGCGTATCCAGTGCTCATCGATTTCCACTTTCTCTGCATAAGACTTGAAGTTCATCACCACGTCTTCCACTTCTTCTATGATACTAGAAGCATTTCTGATATCCTGTCTTTGTGCGAAAAGCATCAAATCCTGCTTCGTTATATTCTTTCGCTTGCCAAGAATCGTAAGTTCATGGTTACGATAGAAATGCGAATCAGGATCGGCGGAAAACACGATGTCGTAAGCTGGCGATATATGCCATTCTCCGTTGGGATACATCACAAATGAGAAGTTCTTGGTATGGTCATCTACATTCTCTGCAAGAACATTAAACACCATTCTCCTATATTGCTGACTCTGCTCTTCAGCAGACAAATTCAGTTTTCTACCCACCACAAACAAATCTTCGTAAGTATCAGCCAAGGAACTCATGGCAGCTAAAGTCTGAGTATATATTTTTCTACCCTCCACTCTATCAAAGCGTTGGGTCAGAAAATTCTGGGTTCCTTCAATCTCTACCAAACGAGAAGGCATCATATTGATACCGGCATCCTTGGCCATCAGATAATAAGCCATCTCTACCCTGGTAAAAGGAAGTTCATTTTTTCTGCTTGTATCAAACTTCAATATATAGTGCTTAAAGTTGGTTGGCAAATCGGCTTGACCTGAACGAATAATACCTGTAGTTTCATCCATGCCGATAATCGCCTTAGGACGCTGACCACCAGCGGAAGTTCCCACCTTGTACAAATCTTCCAGAATAAGACTGTTGCTCATATCAATGTTCACATCCTGCCTATCCAGGAATAATTTATTAGCAAGTTCATAAAGTGAAGCCAATTCGATATTTACAGATGCATCCTCCTGGATATGAGCAGGTTGAAACTCCAAGGCTCCCATTGCTCTCTTACCGATAAAAGACAGTCTATCCACTGCATTTACCATTTTGGATTGCAGATGATTGGCTTCCATCCATTTCTGGAAGACCACATTTCCCCAATTGTCAGGCAGAGAATCTGCTATGAACTCAGGCAAACCTGCATAAAGTTTTTCTCTGTTTCCAGACATAGGGAAAGTTCTTTGAACATAAACAGAATCCAACGGCGCTACCAATGGTGCAATATTCCATCCATATTGCATAAAATCCTTGTCGAATTGGAAAACAGAGCAGCCCCGCTTGTCATTCCAAGACAACAAGCCCACATTCTTATCCCACAAATTCACCTGCACAACATTATCTTTCATGTCTTACCCTTTCCTTCTTTTCATTCATTTTCTTCACTTGGCTAGGCAACATTGGCAGCGGCGGCAAGAGTTTCTCTGCTTCCTGCAGGAATCCAATGCTCCTCAACAGAGAAAGAATAGTGCCAAAACCTATGTTCTTAGCTTCGCCTTTTTCAAACTGGCTAATGGTGAAAATGCTCACACCAGCCTTTACAGCCACCTCTTTCTGAGTGAGATTGCTGAACAGACGATATTGCTTGAATCGTCCTCCTAATTCAGATATAATCTCAGAATTAGACTTTGCCTCTATACCATATTCCGTAATCATGCTGCAAATATAGTTATTTCTTTATTTATCGCCAAATATCGGGTTAAATATTTAAATATCTTTAGTTATTAAAAAGAAAAATCGGTATAAAAAATCCGCACAGCCCAGAGAGCCATGCGGATTCTGCTATTTAATAAAGCTAGCAATAATCATGTTCACAGGTTACTTAGCCACCTTGAATACGGCGGCACTAATGCCTGAAGCTTTGATGGCATCGGTCTTCTTGCCTGATTTATATACAACCTTGCCTGTAGAAAGAACAGAAACTGCCTTGCCACCTACAGAGCTGATGTTGAGAGAGGCTGCCTTGGCACCAGGATTCACGACAACAACATACTTCTCATCACCCAAAGTGCGCTCATATACCATCGGATATTCCTGACCCTTCTGGTTCAGGAGCTTCCAATCTCCCTCATTGTCAAGAGCCTTGGCTGAATGACGCAAAGCGGTCAGCTTACGGGTATATGACAACAGAGAATTCTGATCTCCCTGCTGAGCCTCAACGGTCAACTTTCCGTTTTCCGTATCTACAGGGAAGTAGAGTTTATCAGGCGCACTCGTTGAGAAGCCGGCATTCTTGCCCTTGGTCCACTGCATCGGAGTGCGGGTACCAGAGCGCTCATTGCTACCCTCCTTGTTAGGGAGATTCATCTGATACTTCATACCAATCTCATCACCATAATAGATAAATGGAACACCTGGCATGGTGAGGAAGAAGGTCATCGCCACCTTCAGCTGGTCTGGCGTGTTGCGGGTACCGATGTTAGGACGCTGGTAATCGTGGTTGGCAGATGGAACAGCGATGTAGCCGAGATTCTTGGTGGCATTGAAAGCCCCGGTATAGTTCTCGCTAAATTCCTTAAGCGAACCCTTGCCCTGCTTGTCGAAATAGCAGTTCTGATAGCTCTGCTCCCACTTGCCCCATGGAGTCTTGCGGTCGAAGAACAGAGAGGCATAGCCCTTAAGACCGAAATGGATGTAGAAATCGATGTTGAAGCCGGCAGGAATGGCTTGCTGCGGATTAGCCCACTCTGAAATCAGGACGGTCTCAGGATAGTACTTGTCCTTCCATGCACGCATCTCATTCCAGAGTTTGGAAACCTCCTTCTTGTCAGGGTCGTTCTTGATGAGCGATGACGCCATATCAACACGGAATCCATCTACGCCCTTATCAAACCAGAATGCCATGATGTTACGTATCTCCCTGCGAACAGCCTGTGGTCCAGGCGCATCTACGCTCTGCTCCCAAGGATGATTTGGGTCGGGATGAGCAAAGCCATAGTTCAAGGCTGGCTGGCACTCGAAGAAATTCTTCTCATAATACTTGGCACGAGGAGCATTCGCCTCCACATATCTGCCTCGGGTACTAGACTCCGGACTTGCCTCCTGATGACGGGCTTCTATTTCTTTCTTCTCGCTCTCTGGAATATCGTTCATCCAGATATAATAGTCGCTGTAACGCTGGTTAGGATCTTTCTCGGAAGACTCCTTAAACCAGGCACACTTGGTGCTGGAATGTCCTGCCACAAGGTCGAGACAAACCTTCATGCCACGCTTATGGGCCTCATTGACCAATGTAACCAAATCGGTATTGGTACCGAATCGAGGATCCACCTTGTAGAAATCGATGACATCATAGCCACCATCAAACCATCCCGACTCAAAGATCGGATTGAGCCAGAGGGCGTTCACACCCAGCGACTTGATATAATCCAACTTGGAAGTGATACCCGGCAGGTCGCCAATACCATTGCCATCAGTATCCATATAGGAAGATGGATAAATCTGATAGAAAAGTGCATCACTCAACCAAGCCGGTCCCTTCTTCTGTTCTGCCTGAGCAGAAAGTGTGGTTGCCGCCAAAGCAGCAACCAACAACATTTTATTCATTCTTTTCATGAGCATCATTATTAATTCAAGAAAACTTTCTTTCATAATAACTCAAAATCCTGCATTTTATTGCGCAAGAAGGCTAATTGCGAATCCGCCACCTGCAACGGAGTTCAACTTCAAGACAGACTTGCTGGTTACAGTCTTCTTGGTGATGACATAAGCCTGCGGATTGGTCTTGTAGTTGGCATTTTTTGCATCCTGATAGATGGTAGCCACATACTTCTTGCCCTTCTCGAGGAAATCGAGCTTTACGGTAGACTGATGAGCCTTCATACCCGTAACGCCACCGACAAACCAGTTATCAGAACCCTTTGCCTTGCGGGCAGCGGTGATATACTCCATTGGTTCAGCCTCCAGATAGATAGACTTGTCCCAATCTACAGCCACATCCTTGATAAACTGGAAGGCATCCATGTGCTTCTCGTAATTCTCAGGGAAATCGGCAGCCATCTGCAATGGACTGTACATCGTTACATAGAGTGCCAACTGACCGCAGATGGTAGAGTTGCAATGAGAACCATTGGCGCAATCCATTTCAAAGATACCCGGTGTATAATCCATCGGACCACCCTGTAGACGGGTGAAAGGCAAGATGGCGGTATGTCCCGGTTTGGTACCTCCGAAAGCCTGATATTCAGTACCGCGAGCACTCTCATTGCCAATCAGGTTAGGATAAGTGCGGCAGAGACCGGTAGGACGCACAGCCTCATGGGCATTTACCATGATGTGATAATCGGCAGCACGGGTTACGGCATGCAGATAGTGATTGATTTCCAACTGACTGTAGTGATGCTCGCCACGAGGAATGATGTTGCCTACATAACCGCTCTTCACTGCATCGTAGCCATAATCCTTCATCAACTGATAAGCTCTGTCCATATACTTCTCGTAGTTCATTACAGAAGAGGAGGTCTCATGATGCATGATGAGCTTCACTCCCTTGGAATGTGCATACTCATTGAGCGCCTTGATGTCGAAATCAGGATATGGAGTCAGGAAATCGAATACTTTTTCCTTCATATAGCCACTCCAGTCTTCCCAACCGATGTTCCATCCTTCTACCAGGACTGCATCGAAACCATGGGCTGCAGCGAAGTCGATGTAACGGCGCACATTGGCATTGTTGGCAGAATGCTTGCCCGATGGCTTGGCATGTACATAGTCGGTTCCATCCAACTTCACGGTAGGATAATCATGGGTATAAGCCCACTCACCCTTACCGGAAATCATCTCCCACCATACACCTACGTACTTCACAGGATGAATCCAAGAGGTATCCTTGATCTTGCAAGGCTCATTGAGATTGAGAATCAGGTTGGAAGACAACACCTTGCGGGCATCATCTGTAATGACCATCGTACGCCAAGGGCTCTTGAACGGAGTCTGCATGTATCCCTTCATACCCTGTGCATCAGGGGTAAGCCAAGAGGTAAAAGTCATGGTCTTGTCATCCAGGTTCAGATGCATGGCTGGATAATCTACCAGGGCAGCCTCATGCAGATTGATGTAGATACCATCATCAGTCTTCAACTGGAGTGAGGTCTGTACACCGGTATCTGAAAAGACAGTCTGTGAGAGATTGCTGCTGACAGCAGCATGCAAAGCTGGACGGATGCCCGACAGACGGGTCTTGGTGTATTCATACTCCTGGGTATCGTAATCACCCGGAATCCACCAGGCGGTATGATCGCCCGTCATGGCAAATTCTGTACGCTCTTCCTTGATGGTAAAGTAGTTGAGATTGCCTTTCTGAGGGAACTCATAGCGCAATCCTACTCCATCGTCATAAACACGGAAGCGGACGTTCATATAACTGTCTGTAGAATTCTGCTTCAACTCTACCAGCATATCATTATAATGATTGCGGATAGACTTGTTCTCTCCCCAAACAGGAGTCCAGGTCTCATCGAAAGTGGAAGTTTTCTCATTGATGACACTAAAATCAGAAAGCAGATCCTTGCCATCCTTGCCGCCCTTGGCGAGCTGATAACCCAGACGGCTAGGCTTGATGATGGTCTTGCCCTGATAGGTCACACTATAGGTAGGCACAGTGCCATCCAAGGTGAAGTTCACCTTGATTTGTCCGTTAGGAGAAGTGATGTCTCCTGCATCTGCTGAGATGCCAAAAGCCATCAGAAGGCTTGCGAGCAAAAAGAGTTTTTTCATATTATTTTCTTTTTAGTTTGTAATATTCAATCCTTAACATTGTCAAGCTTGTAGTTACCATCCAAGTCGGTCTGACCAAGAGCATTAAAAGTAATAAAGCATCCTGCTAACAGCAGACCTACTTTCTTTGAAAGGTTGTTTTTATCCATAATCTATAGGTTTATAACGATTAAAATTGTTTGATGCCGCAAAAATACGTCAAAATTCAATAGGTTGTTGCGATTAGTAGGTTTTTGGTAGATTACCATTATCTACTATCCGATTTATCAGGCTGAATATCAGCAAATTAAAGATTTCTAGAAAAAACACGTTAGTAGATGCGAGATTCTGAAAGTTTTTTATTACTTTTGCAGCAGAATCTTTAAAACATAAGAAACATGAGACATTTTATAACTATCGTACTACTGATACTACTACCACTATGCGCAAAAGCAGACAACAGCCAACTCTACAAACAGCTGGATGCTGCCCTGGAAAAACGTGCGCATTATGTAGAAGTAAAAGAGAAAAGTCTGAACGACATCAAGCAGGGTGCCAAGTATGTAACCCGCAACGAGGACAAGCTCAAGCTTTACGAGCAACTCGCCAATGGATACAAAGCCTACGAGTATGATTCGGCGATGACTTACGTAAAAAAAGGCCTTGTTCTTGCCCAAAAGAGCAACAACATCTTATATCATAAAAGATTCCAACTTAGCCAAACCAGCCTGCTTATCACACGTGGATTCTATGCTGAAGCAAAAAACATCATGCAGAAGATAGAACCCAAGGAAGAAGATCCGCTTGACTATCAGTTTCAATACTATTATACACTTTACGGACTATACAACAACTGGTCAACCTATTGTGAGAACAATGAATTCAGCAAGATTTACGACCAGCAGAAAGTGGAATACCTGAAGAAAACATTAGAACTGTCGCCAAAGAAAGATGCATTCTATTACTACCTGCTGGGAGAGTTTTACTATTACAGCAATCATTCCAACAATAACAAGACCATCCAATACTACAAAAAAGCACTGAGTATGGAAAAGCCGGACAGCCGTCTCCATGCCATGACCGCCTTTGCCCTATCCGAAGTATACCAGAAAGCCAACAACCAGAAACTGACGGAACATTACCTGCTGGTTGCAGCCATCTCAGACATCACTTCTGCCATAAAAGAAAACGTAGCCCTGCAAAACATCGCACTCTTCATCTACAAACATAAGACCAGAAGTCTGAACAAAGCCCAGGAATACATCAACCTATCCCTGGAAGATGCTTATGCATACAACAACCGGTTGCGTCGCATTGAGATTTCATCCAAATTGCAGATGATTACCAATGCCTATACAGATGACATCAGAGCCACCAACAGCATGCTCTACATCGCGCTGTCGGTCATTTTCCTGCTCTTGCTCGGAGTGGGACTTAGCAGTCTGTTCATCCGCAAGAAGAACAAACTTCTGAAACAGAAGAAAGACGAAATCACGGCTACATCGGCAAAAATGGAAGTTCTCAACAGCCAGTTACACCTCATCAACGACGAACTGAAGGACACCAACCAGAAGCGCGATAGACTGATAAAGGTATATATTGACCTGTGCTATAAGAACATAGAGAGAAACAGCAAACTGCGCACCTTGGCAGTAAGAAAGATCAAGGCCAACCAGAGTAAGGAGCTGCTGAGCCTCCTTTCTTCCTCAACCAATACAGAGAAGGAGAACAAGGAGTTTCTGACGGAATTCGACAAGGCATTCCTGTCTCTGTACCCAACTTTTATAACCGAGCTGAACAAGCAGCTTACAGAATCGGCACACATCCAGCTGAAAGAGAATGGAGAAATGCCCCCTATCCTCCGTGTGTGCGCCCTGTTAAGATTAGGCATCACCGAAAGTTCAAAGATAGCCGGCATCCTGTCTTATTCGCCCCAAACCGTATATAACTACCGTTCCCTGCTCAAGAACAATGCCATCGACAAGGAGCACTTCGAGAAGAATGTACTCAGACTCTGTATGGTTATCGCAGACTGATCGGAGAAAGAAAAAGATACCTATATTTATAACAAATCCCGACAGGCAACAACATACCTGTCGGGATTTTTTAATTATCTGCAATTGATGAGAAATCTACTTTACTATATATTTCTTGCCACCACGGATATAGATACCATCATGTTTCACCGGGAGCAATACCTTTCGGCCATTGATATCATAAACATCGGAACGGCAAGGCTTAGTAAAACCGGTAACAGGAGTTAAGCCGGAAGTCAAATCATAATTGATTTCACCATCATCAGGGCAATGAATAACCACCATTTCCTGATACCACTGATACTCCTCATCAACGGAGACACCATTATCCGTATACTCCAGAGGAAGGAGGCTCAAGTCGAAATAGCCATCACCAAAACCACCATAGCCCCAATTTACTCCTACGTTTCCATCAGCATCATAACCATCCAGCACAAAGGCATGGGAAGAAGTCTTGTCGTTTCCCTGCTTATTGGATGTACCGGCATACAGAATAGGATGCCCGGCGCTCAATTCCCGGTAAATAACCTTTTTCCAGGCTGCATCATCATAGTTATTGGTCTGGGGATAATCCTTATAGCCATAATACTGGGTAAGATAGCCGAAATGCTTCTTCATGCCAGCCGCAGCATCTTGCAAAGATGCGCCACTGCCATCAAGAGAATAATTCATACCAGCCACACAACCGCAATGAAACATCAACTTGGCTACGGCGGCAGCCTGTTCCGAACTGTAGTTATTACCCGAATAAGCAGGCAACATCTCCGTCCACTTATACTCTCCCATACTCAGCATAGCAGTACGTTTCTCATCGCCAACGCTATAAGAAGCGACACCCTTGCCACGGGATGGATACTGGTATACAGAAATAATCTGTGCCATAGCCGTAGCCACACAACCCACCCAGCAGTTTTTGCCATTTACTTGTGGGCACTGGCTATTGAAAGGAGCATCCTGGCCCCATTTTACGGCAATAAGATGCTCAACACTCGACTTACAACCTGCAGGGATAACCTGATAACCCGTAGAAGCAGCACGAAGTGAAGCGTCATTAATTCTAGCCAAGAACCAGCCCAAGGCAGGATTATCACCAAAAGTACCCTCGTCAGAATAACCTATCACAGCCTTGAACGCATCATCATTGGCGAGAACTACAAATCCGTTCCGGTTGCGTCCTACAACCGTATAAGCATCCGTCTGTCGCATAACCCGAAGGCTCTCACCTACTCCTCCACGAGAAGTTTTCCCGCCAACAGAAGGCAAACGCTCCCCCAGCACCTCACTGGCTATCTCCAATTTCTGCTGAAGGCTCCTTTCCTTTGCCTCAGAGCAAAGGAAAGAAGCCAACATCAGAGAAAATATAAGAATCTTCTTCATAAGTCCAAAATCTTTAGGAAATCATTCGGTATTTCTACCAAACGCCATACACATTTACAGACTGCTGCTCAACACTGGAATCTATATATCCATTCAGATAGATGTATTTCTGTGTGAAGTCTATATAAGAATAGGTACTATAGCTATATCCACCATACCACATGAAAGAGTTGATATTTACATCTCCTACCGTCCAGTTCCACAAATAGTCGCCTGTAGAAGAATCAACACCAGCTACGATATAGTTTTGCTTATAGGTCTGATAGTCATATATGGCAGCACCCTTTCCTTCCACAGGAACCAGTTCACCGGAGCAATCAGCCAGATTATCGGCATTGAAAGTGCCATTAATCTTGAAATAAAGATCAGCACCCGAACCCAACATATTGGTGATATAAAACTGATTGACACCTTCCAGCTGGTAGATATCAGAATAGGTAACAGGCAAATCTGTGAAACCTGCGTAATAGAACCGCACATTCTCCAGTACTTTCTTCCACTGAGAAACCAGCACCGTTGACTGCAGCACCGTGCTTCCATCCTGCTTGGTATAAGGATCGGCATAGGCTTCATCGACATCTATCTTGAAACCAAATTTCTTTTTAGGTGTCAAGCCCTTTACAGAAATGGTCAGCGTAGCCTCCTTCTCGCCCTGGGCAAACTCAACCGTAGCAGGCACCTGAATGGCAGTTGTATCAGTATACTCTACCTTGACAGGAACACTCGCAGCCTCAGCGGCTTCCTTACGGCAAACCTTCACATCAACGGTTTCCTGGTCTGGAGTAAGAATAAACTCTGCCGCATTGCCGGCATCAAAATACACTCCCATGCAATTGTCTGGGGCAGGATTGCCTGGCGCATAATCATCGTCATCGCTGCAGGAAGAGAACCCCAACAGGAGACCAGCTGAGACAGCAAGTCCCAAATATCTAAAAAACTTTATATTCTTCATTGTCAATTCCATTTTAAAGATTGAAAAATCTCCTCATTTACTCACTCTTTGCCTCTACCACACTTGTAGGGTCTGGATTCAGTACCACAGCCGGATTAGAACTCTTCTCATATTCAGGGATATAACAATCCATCCATGGAGCCACGAAACCATACTTGGAATTCAAGCGGTGACTCTCCAGGAAGTTGGTACCCGTATAGGTACGGACAACAGCTTCCTTAAGACGCTTATAATCAAAATACAGCAGTCCCTCTCCCCAGAGTTCGATACGTTTCTGAAGCAGCACGGCATCTTCAAGTGATTCGATGTCTGTAGCCTGACACTCATAAGAGCCATCTGTATAGCGATAAGCATTCATGAAATCATTCAAGACGGTCTTGGCAGCATCCACCCCTTCTGTATGGGCAATGGCCTCAATATAGATGAGATACATCTCTTCTACACGCATCAATGGAATATCACACAAACAGCCCACATAGAGATCAGACAAGTTACCTGAACCCGGATGATATTTCAGGTTGGTGTAAGCAGGCAGTTTAGCCCATCCTGCTCCATCCAGCAAGGTAGAATAGCCTGCCGGAACCTCAGCCTTGCCAGCATCCTCAGGGGCAACCCAAGTCTTCTTTCGCCAGTCGGCATCAGGTATCTGATTATAGAGCGAAGCACCTATCATACGGTAAGCCTTGCCATAACCACCCATGGAGAATGCGGTAGATTCAGAAGATACCGTACCCATCCAGGAATAGAACCAGCTGCCCAATTGCTCCTTTGTTCCCAGCGAAGCCTTCCATATCCAGGAAGAATTAGCAGTATTGAAACCTGTCTTCTTATTATACCATTCGCTCTGAGACATTGGCTGGCAACCGGAATTGTCGATGGCAGCCTGTGCATATGAGGCAGCCTTGGCAAAACAGTCATTAACCGCCGTAATGCCCAAGGCATCATAGCCGTCAGCATCATTCTCATGAGCCAACTGGGCTGTCAGATCATCTGCCGAATCATAAAAACGAGAACCCAGTTCCAACCAGAAGCGTGCCTTCAAACCATCTACCACGCTCTCATCCGGCTGCTCCTTGCCCGTACGCTTATAGCCCTTCAAGTATGCCTCAGCCTTATTCAGGTCGTGCAGGATGAAGCGATACATGGTATAATAAGGTACACGAGGATTGTTCTTACCCTCCTCGCCTGTAGTCTTCTCGGTCACGATAGGCACGGTAAGTCCCATTATCTTGGCTGCTTTGGCATCAAAGTCAGAGTATCCGGTCTTCTTGAATTCAAACATTCTTGCCATATCCAGGTATGCCAAAGCACGGTAAGCATAAGCTACACCGGCAGACGCCTTTGCAGATTCAGATGCTCCTTCCACATCGAGCGACGAGATGATACTGTTGGCATTGTTCACTAAACCATAATAGTAGAAATAGGTGTAATTGAATGGGCTACGGAGTCCCTTACCATTCTCTATATATGAGAAATAGTCGTAATCTGCATTATAAACCGGAAAATCCTCTGTCATCACATCACGGATAATCATCTGGCTGGGATAACCGTTGTCGTAAGCCGAACCGTCGCCATACACACCACTCTTTACCATATAGGCACTCAAGCCGGTCAGCAAGCCCTGCTGAGCCGTCTCAGACCCCTGCACCTGACTGCCTGTTGCATAATCCTTTGGCAGTTCCTCCTCCAGACAGCTCTGCATCATCAAGCATGAAGAGAGCACTACTGTGAACAGAGAAACCTTGCGAAATATATTGTTCATCATATAAAATTCTCCTTATCTATATAAAAATCTCCTTATCTAACAGTTTAAAATTGAAGTGTAATACCACCAGAGATGGTACGAACAAACGCATACTGCTCGTTGCTAGGTGAGCCGGTGAAACTTGTACGAGGGTCGAATCCCTTTCGCTTGCTCCACAGATAGACATTGTCTGCCGCACCATAGACACGAACCTTAGTCAAGCCCAAACGACGTGTCAGGCTCTTTGGCAAGGTATAACCGATATTGATGCTCTGCAGGTTGAGGTAACTTGCATTGATCAGGAAGCGGTCAGAAGATGAGCTTGCATCCGTATCATTATACTGGAGGCGAGGGATGTTGGATTCTCTGTTACTTGGAGACCAGGCATCCAGCATATCCTTATGGAAATTAAAACCTGTCCAGCTATCATAAGGAACACTCATCAGACTCTGATAACCTGAATCGTAAGACTTGCCGCCGATGGAATAAGTGAAGTTCACACCGACATCAATACCTTTAAACGACAAAGATGAGCCAAAGCCACCATAAAAATCAGGAGTAGGGTCGCCACAGGCAAAGTAAGAGCCTTCCGACCATTTTGCAGACTTACCCAACGAACCATCTTCGTTCTCAACATACCATGTGGATTCTCCTTTCTCATTTACACCCGCATATTTCTTCAATCTCCAGGTGTAGATAGGCAATCCTTCACCATAATAATAAGAACCGTTATGATAACCAGCATATCCGCTCAGCATCTCGTTCTTGTTCTCTTCATAAAGCTTCGTTATCTCATTGGTATAGTGTGTGGCATTGAGATTGATGTTCCACGCAAAATCCTTGGTGCGGATTACATCTCCTGCAAGATTCAGTTCTACACCACGGTTCACCATGTTACCCACATTAGAGTAATAGCCTGCATAACCCATTGACATAGGCACGCTGATGAAACAGAGCATGTCAGTGGTTTTGCGGTAGAAATACTCCACATCACCGGTCAGACGACCCTTGAAGAGTTCGAATTCAAGACCTGCGTTGATATTGGTATTGGTCTCCCAGGTAATCTTATCATTACCTTTTGAAGCAAAGGTCAGCGCCATGTCGCCATTCATGCTACCGATGCCATAAGTATCCAGATAACGGTTGTTACCGATGGCATCGTTACCCTGCTGACCGAAAGAGAATTTCACCTTCAGCATGTCGAGCCAAGACTTGGTGCCTGCCATCCAATCTTCCTTGGTCAGTATCCAGGCACCACCGAAAGAATAGAAATCGCCCCAGCGATGGGCTGGAGAGAAGCGGGATGAACCGTCACGGCGATAAGATACCTGACCGAAATACTTGCCATCATAATCATACATGCCACGGAAGAAGAAACCTTCGGTGTTGTAATTGGTCTGGTTGGAATATGTAGGCTCATTGGTGATAGCACCTGCCAACTCATGGTTTTCCTTGAAAGAGAACATGTTGGAACGGCCGCCATATACGTATTCATAAGTCTGCTTATAGTTCTCATGACCCAACAACAATGTCATGTTGTGCAGACCAAAAGAACGGGCATAGTTTACCAACTGCTGGAAGTTGACTGTATAATAACGGTAATGTCCTACGGTTACCTCACCATTAGGATAAGTCGTTGCACCAAATCCATAATAAGGCTGCTTGGTACTCTGATAGCGATATTCATAGTCATCTACCGTACCGTTCAAGGTAATTTTCAGCCCCTTGACAAATGTCGGGGTTATGTCTGCGAAACCATTGATACCGAAAGTATTGCCTACAGAATGGGATGCCTGAAGCTGGTCATCCTTCAACAGGTTGAGCTGAGAGAGTACAGGGCGATTCAAGCCTGCATTCATTCCGTTACCATAATCATATATCTTACCATTATCATCGGTCATGATATTGCCATTGCCATCTCTGAGATACAGCGGATAGATAGGAGCGATGGTATTGACCATGTAGAAGGTATTGGTAGTACTGTTGTTTCCATCAGAATCTACCTCTGTGGCATTGTCTGTAACGGTATGGGCATAGTTTACGTTACCACCCACCTTCAGCCATTCATTTGCCTTATAGGTAGCCTTCAGGCGTGCAGTATATCGCTTAAACTGAGAGCCGTATGCGATACCTGGGTTATCCAGATAGCCCAATGAAGCATAGAACTGGGAATTGTCGTTTCCACCATTCACATTCATATTATACTCCTGTCGGAGGGTGTTTCGGTAAGCCGCCTTGAGCCAGTCGTCCGGGCTAATCGTATAGTCCTTTCCGTTATAAGAGATTTTATTGCCCAATGTGGCATTAGGATTCAGCTTTCCATTATCGCCAATGAGATACTGTCCCTCAGGCACATTGTAGCAGATATAACCCAATCCGCCCTTTTCTGAAGAACCACCAATTGCGTTATTGGCAGCCACATGAGCTGCATAAGCTGACATACCCTTGCCATTGGTATAATAATTATATAATGACTTATAGTGTGTCTCATAATATTGACCGGGATCTGAAATCATATCATAAGTCTGAGAGCCACGGCTATTGCTGCCCCATTTGGCATCAACAGTGATGACGGTCTTGCCCACCTGCGGATTCTTGGTGGTAATCATAATGACACCATTGGCACCACGGGCTCCGTAGAGTGCATTACTTGCCGCATCTTTCAACACGGTAACAGATGCCACATCCGCTGGGTTGATGTCACTCCAGGAACCATAATAAGGTGCACCATCTACCACGATCAACGGATCCTGACCTGCATTGATTGAGCTGATACCGCGTACACGGATGGTAGGGGTAGAAGACGGATCGCCAGATGTATTTATCATCTGCACACCCGCTACCTGACCATTGAGGGCATCTACCACATTGGTTACCTGACGCACGGCAATTTTATCTGCATCCACTACGCCTGCTGAACCCGTGAAAGAGGATTTCTTCTGCTCACCATAAGCCACAACAATCACTTCGTCGAGCTGGCGGTCTTGAGAGTGCATGCTTACCTTCATACCTGGAGCCGCCTTCAATGTCTGGGAATCCATACCGAGATAGGTGATGACTATCGCCTCTCCTTTTTTAGCACTTGGCAAGCTGAACTTACCGTCAATGTCGGTCACGGTTCCGGTCTTGGAACCTTTCACCATGATCTGAGCACCTACTACAGGGTCTCCGTTCTCATCGAAGACCTGCCCCCCCACCTGTGCGGAAGACTGTGCTAGCACTTGCCCCGAAGCAGCCAGCAACAGGGAAGCAAATAAAACCTTCATTCTCATAATATCTGTCTCTTCTTATAATTATTATCTCTCTTTATCTTGAATACACCTCTTTATATATAGCCAGTTATCCTTTACAAGTTTTATATAAAATATGTATTCAGATGCAAAGGTAATATAAAATCCATTAACTGCCAAACAAAAATCACAATAATTGCCGTTTTGCATAGCAAAAAGATATATTTCACCCCAAAATCAGCGTATTTATGCCATTTTTCAAGATTCAAATTCCCGAAAAAGGCAAACACTTCTTTGATGCACGACTTCCTTACTTCTACATCGGACAACGACCTTATCCATACTGATTTATAACCATACATGATAAAAAACATAAGCATTTATTTGCTGCACAAAAGAATATTGATTAATTTTGCAGCCAAACAAACAGAATGATTATGATAGAATTAGATGATAAATTGATCAAGAAGTTCCATCAACAAAAAGATGGAGTATATGCACGAGACGAAGAGCAGCGCCTTTGTCTTGCTGCACAGGGATATTCTATCTGTGAAAACTCCATTGCCGTATTCAGCAATCTGCGTACTGATAAAAGTTATATTTTCTTCGGAAAGTCGTGCGAAGTATTGGGACTAGGTCAATCAAATTCAATACAGACGCTTGATTCCGTATGGGAAGAAGAAATTTTCAGTAGGATTCATCCTGATGACTGGAAGAAGCGTTGCCTGCAAGAACTTACCTTTTTCCGCATGATATCATCATCCCATTCCAAAGGATTGCAGACAGATTGGAGATAAGCAAGCATACCGTTGATCGTCACAGACAGAATATCATAGCCAAACTTCGAGTGAATAATACCACCGAAGCATGCCATAAAGCAAAAAGGTTAGGATTAATAGACTGACATGGCTTCTGCTTGCATGCTGTAGCCTGTTATCATGTCAAAATGCGCAGAAATCACAATCTGCAACAAAAAATAAATCAAATATGGAAAAGAAAGATTCAATTTTAAAGCCATTTGTGGCAGAAAACCTGTTTTGGATTAGAGAGCCAAAACAATATACGGTTACAGACTCTCTGATTACAATCGTTTCTGAACCTCACACAGATCTTTGGCAGCGTACCTATTATGGGTTCAGCAATGACAATGCTCCGGTGTTGCAAATGAAGACTTCAGACAAGTTCTTTTCTTTCACCGTCAAGACATCGTTCAATAGTTCTGCCCTATTTGATCAATGCGGTATTGCTATCTATCTTGATAGTGATAATTGGATGAAGGCATCAATAGAATACGAGAATGAGGAATATCAAAGATTGGGCAGTGTTGTAACAAACAACGGATACTCCGATTGGGCCACACACGACATATCTTCTTCTATCAAGGAAATGTGGTATCGCCTTAGCCGCAGAGAAAGTGACTACTATATAGAAACCAGTACAGACGGTGTTAATTTTCATCAGATGCGCGCATTTCATTTAGTCAAGGGAGATGGAGAAATTTCGTTCGGATTATACGCAGCTAGTCCTGTAGACCATTCATTTACTGCTACTTTTACAGAGATGAAAGTAGAAAAATGCAAATGAGAAACTTGGTCTGCAGAGAAAACCGGATTCAATCAAACTTCAAAATGACACAAACTTCTTACAAATAAACTACGAATCAAAGAAATTCAAAAGAGGGTGAGCCATGCATTTATGGCTCACCCTCATATCATTTTACAGGAAAAACATGCCGTAACATCTTTGTCGCAGCTTCGTCAATGCCTTTCAACCTCATCGCAATCGCGATGTAATAATACTGCCGTACCTTTGCAACCGAAATCAAACGATATAGGTTATGAATGCTAAAAGGGGAATTATTGTATTAGGATTGCTCTCGGCGGCTAGCATGCCAACGTGGGCGCAACAGATTAAGGGTGTGGTTATCGACCAGAAATCGAAAGAGACACTCATCGGCGCAGTCGTCACTGTGGATGGAACCAACGTGAAGGCTATCACCAACATCGACGGAAACTTCCAGATCGATGGAATGAAGAAAGATAAGACATATACACTATATATTAACTATGTAGGATATAAGACTCAAAAAATTGACGGGGTTCAGGCGAAGGACGCAGACCAGGTGATTGCGCTGCAACCTGATGAACAGCAGCTGAAGGAGGTGACCGTTACCGCAGTGGAAAGGCGTAATACGGATGCGGCAATGATACAGGTGGCCAAAAACAGTCCCGTCATCGTGAGCAATGTTTCGGCACAGGAAATATCCAGAACTCAGGATACGAATGCGGGTGAGGTGATACGCCGAGTGCCAGGCGTGAGCCTCATCGACGATAAATTCGTGATGGTTCGTGGTTTGTCACAGCGTTATAACAATGTGTGGGTGAACGGAGGAGCAGTGCCTAGTTCTGAGGCTGATTCCAGGGCATTCTCCTTCGATATCATCCCAAGTTCACAGATCGACAACCTTACCATCGTGAAGTCGCCATCGGCTGAATATCCTGCCGACTACTCGGGCGGTTTCATCATCGTCAACACCAAGGAGATTCCGGCAGAAAACAGTTTCAATATCGCCGTGGGCGGAAACTGGAATACATCTTCTGCCTTCAAGGACTTCTCTTACTCAAAAGGTTCGGGAACTGATTTTCTCGGTTTCGACAATGACTTGAGAAACCTGAAGGGAGGCATCCATGCAGACTTGAATCCGCAGCTCGATGCCAACGGAAAACCGGTGGGCGATTATGCCACTTCGCTCCTGGGCAACGGGCTTAACAACGATTGGCTCATCAAGAACAAGAAGCCTTTGGGCGACTTGAAACTGGCAGCCAGCCTGAACCAGCGCTGGATGCTGGGCGGAAGAACACTCGGCATGCTCGCTGCCTTGAACTATACCAACGAATACCGCACCTACGAGAACATGGAGAACAACCTCTATGGCATCTATGATGCGGCCAACGATAAGCCGAACTATCTTCGTCATTCTGTTGACGACCAGTATAATAATAATGTCAGACTCGGAGCGATGCTCAACTTCACCTTCCTTTCCAAGGACGGCAACCACAAGTATCAGCTCAAGAACATCTTCAACCAGTTGGCTACGAGCCGATATACCTGGCGTGAAGGCGTGAGCGCCCAGTCGAACCTGGAGCGAAGCGCAGAGTATTACTACCGCAGTCGAACTACATATAACGGTCAGCTTACCGGCAAGCACACCTTCACTAGCGATGCCCTTGACTGGAGCATCGGGTATGCGTATGCCAACCGCCATTTGCCTGACCGTCGTAGATACCTCATCGACGATGCTCTTGAATCGGGCGTTTATGCCCTGAGCACCGGCAACGACATATCGCGCGAGTGGACTCAACTCGACGAACACATTCTCTCTCTTGGTATTAATGATAAGCATCACCTCAAGTTTGGCAACTTTGAGCCATACTTGCAGGTGGGTGCCTATGGAGAGTACCGCAGCCGAGAATACCAGACTCGCAACTTCATCTACAATTGGAATGTTTCAGCTAACAACATGCCATCCGACTTCCGCCACAGCGACATCCCTACCCTGCTCTCCAATGAGGCGAACATGGGTTACGACAAGCTGTATCTTCTGGAGGAAAAGCAGATGCGCAATAACTACCGCGGACACAACACCTTAGGCGCCGGATACCTGGCGATGTCTCTCCCCTTTGGCAAACTCGGCATCCACGCCGGTGTCCGCTTCGAGCATAATGATATGGAACTCATCTCCAATTCCCGTGACTACGAGAAGAGTGAATCGAGCCGTCATTACAAGACCGATGATGTTTTTCCATCTCTCAATACAACATATAAGATCAGCGACCAGCATCAGGTGCGACTGTCGTATGGCCGCAGTATTGACCGCCCAGAATTCCGTGAAGTATCGTCGTCGGTGTATTACGACTTCGACCTTGCCAGCAATGTGCAGGGAAACACTGAGTTGAAGAACTGTTATGTCGATAACCTCGACCTGCGATATGAGTGGTATCCATCCCGTGGAGAGCTCATTTCGTTGGCAGTCTTCTACAAGCACTTCGATTCTCCTATCGAGTGGACCTATACGGTGGCAGGCGGCACAGACCTCATCTATTCTTACAAGAATGCGAAGAGTGCCAACAACTATGGTGTGGAGCTGGACATCAGAAAGAATCTCGGATTCATCGGATTGAAGGATTTCAGCTGGTCGTTTAATGGTGCCTTGATTAAGAGCAAGGTGCAGTTTGAGAAGGAATCGAAGGAAGAAAACAGACCAATGCAGGGTCAGTCGCCATACCTCATCAACACCGGCATCTTCTATAAGAACGAGCCTTTGAAGATGGATATCGCCCTGCTCTACAACCGCATAGGCAAGCGAATCATCGGTGTGGGCAGAAGCGAGGGAAGCACAGGCGATGACTCCAATTCCCGAGTGCCTCACAGCTACGAGATGCCCCGCAACACCATCGACTTCTCTCTGGCAAAGAAATTCGGAGACCATCTGGAACTGAAGCTCAATGTAAGAGATCTTCTTGCAGAAAAGATATATTACAAGCAGTTTGCTGATGTAACATATAGCGACGGAAGCAAGAAGCAGGTGGAAGAAATTGCAAGATGCTACAAACCGGGCAGAAACATCGGTTTGCAGGCAATCTATAAATTTTAGAGAAAGAAAATATTAGATGTTTGTTTAATAAAAACAGAAAACAATGATGAACAAGATGTATTTTTTAGGATGCATGGGCATCCTCGCAGCATCTGCCATGTTGAGCAGCTGCAGCAGTGACAATGACGATCCAACTCCTTCTCCAAATCCAGGACCAGAAGTAGTTTACAAGTGGACAACCAATGGCGGCTTGAAGGCTTGCGACCACATCCTCTTCGGAACAGATGACAAGGAAAACGCCAACGGAACACAGATTGGCAACGGCGACCAGGAATTCGTTTTCACAGGCAAGCAGACTTTGAAGAAAGGCACTTATCTCCTCAAGGGATGGGTATATATTGCAGATGGTGCTGAGCTTACCATCGAACCGGGAACGATCATCAAGGGCGACAAGCAGACCAAGGCGGCACTCATCGCAGAGCGCGGCGGCAAGCTCATCGCCAAGGGTACAGCCACAGAGCCTATCGTCTTTACATCTGAAGAGGCTGCCGGCAGCAGAAAACCTGGCGATTGGGGTGGCATCATTCTCTGCGGCAAGGCTAAGAACAACCAGACTGAGCAACAGATAGAGGGTGGTCCTCGTACCAAGCATGGTGGCGCAGATGATGCTGACAACTCAGGAGCCTTGAGTTATGTACGCATCGAGTTTGCCGGTTATCCATTCCAGAAGGATAAGGAGATTAATGGTTTGACTCTCGGTTCTGTAGGTTCAGGCACAGAGATTGACCACGTTCAGGTATCTTATTCCAATGATGATTCCTTCGAGTGGTTTGGCGGTACCGTTAACTGCAAGTATCTCGTAGCCTACAAAGGCTGGGATGATGATTTCGATACCGACAACGGTTTCTCAGGAAAGGTGCAGTACGGTCTTTCACTGCGCGACAGCAAGATAGCCGATACCTCTCAGAGCAACGGTTTCGAGAGCGACAACTGTGCCGATGGTGCTACCGTGGGCCCTCGTACCAAGGCAACCTTCTCTAACATCACCTTTGTAGGTCCTAAGGTATTGGATAATAAGTTCCAGAACACCACAGATTATATCAATGCTGGTGCATACAATCCAAACAATGGTTCAGCCCTTGGCAAGTTCCAGTCAGCCATGCAGATTCGCCGTTCTTCTAACCTCAACTGCATCAACTCAGTGGCCTTAGGCTGGCCTATCGGTTTGATTGTTGATGGCGAGAAGGGTGAAACCGTAAAGGATGCCAAAGATGGCAAGTTCAAGCTTCAGAATGTATATTTCGCTGGTATGGATGCCGTTGGCACTGATGCCAACAAGCAGTATGAGGATTACCTCTACGATGCAGCGAACAAGAAGGATATCGACAAGAATCAGAAGTCATACAGCAACACCTTCTTCTTTGCAGAGCAGAGCAACAAGTATTTTGATTCATGGACCTCATTGGTTGGTGCAGATGGCTATACTCCTATCGCAGGAAGCCCATTGCTTGGTGCCGCAAGTTTCGCCGGCTGGACAGGTTTCGACACCGTAACCTACATCGGAGCCTTCGATGGCAGCACCAACTGGATGAGCGGCTGGACCAACTTTGATCCTCAGAATGCGAAATACTAGAAATCGCTAATTTCTATTTTGACTATAAGGTTTTCTTTTATTGGGGCATGGCGCAGTGATTTGCGCCATGCTTTTTTGTTGGGTTATGGAAAGAAAAGAGGTTATTGCATTTTTCTTGTAACAGTTCAAAAAAGGATACCAGTCACTACCCTTGTGTCGTGTTTCGCGACACAAGGGTCATCAACATGTCGGCCAGCTGTTGTGCAATCGTGTTTTAGCTGATGTGCGGAGATAAATATCCTATTATTAAGTCTCACTAGTGTCCCGTTAAAACGAGACGATTATTAAATAAGTTATTAATACTCAAA
>OCHG01000553.1_pt1 | contig 34427 bp, 49 predicted proteins | sample 1538801 | NCBI WGS metagenome assembly OCHG01 (sample SAMN04571727, study PRJEB22368) | human gut metagenome | biome: human gut; material: stool | host: Homo sapiens | place: Luxembourg | collected 2012-09-20 | reverse complement strand
AGTCTGAAACAGAAGCCCTGCTCAGAAAAGCAATCGCTGACTATGAGGAAAAGAAGTTTGTCGGGAAAGCCGAAAACATCACGGTTGGCGAAATGCTGGATATGTGGGTAGAGGAAGAACTGAAGCCCGGCAGCCTTAGCAACGGTACGGTTATGGCATATATGGCGGCAGTCAAAAAGATTAAAAAATATCCCATTGGCAGCCGAAAACTGAAAACCGTGACTGCCGACCATTTACAGTCGTTTATCGACCTGATGAGTTACGGAGGGATAAATCCTGGCGGTACAACTTCAAAGCCGATGAGTAAAGGCTATATGCTGCAATTCTCGGCGGTACTGCAAAATTCATTTCGTTTTGCTGTATTTCCGAAAAGGCTGATAACCTTTAACCCGATGCAGTATGTGAAGTTGCGTGGCAGAAAAGAGGAAACAGATATTTTCTCGGACAGCGAAGAAGATATTGTTCCTGTTCCTACCATTACACACGGGGAATACCAAAAACTGACGGACTTCTTAACCCAAAAGAAACACCCTGCGTTGCTTGCGGTGCAGATAGCCTACTATGCAGGCTTGCGTATCGGAGAGGTCTGCGGTCTGACTTGGCAGGACATCAACCTTGACGAGCAGTATCTAACCGTAAGACGCAGTATGCGGTACAATGGCACAAGGCATAAGCACGAAGTCGGCACGACAAAACGCAGTAAAGTCCGTACCGTTGATTTCTGTGACACATTGGCGGACATCTTACGGAAAGTAAAAACAGAACAGCATAAAAACCGTTTCCTTTATGGCGAACTGTATCATCTGAACTACTGTAAGACGGTCAAAGAAAAAGGGCGTACTTATTATGAGGTTTACAGTCTGCAAAGAACACAGGAAACGCCCGAAAATGACAGAGAATTATCCTTTGTCTGCTTAAAAGAGGACGGTGCTTTTGTTTCTGCAAGTGCAGTCGGTCAGATTTGCCGCAAGGCAAAAGCAGAGGTTGAGGGATTGGAGGACTTTCATTTCCACACACTCCGCCATACCTACACAAGCAATCTGCTTTCGGGCGGTGCAAAACCCAAAGATGTGCAGGAACTTCTCGGACACTCTGATGTCAGTACCACAATGAACATTTATGCCCACTCTACCAGAGAAGCGAAGCGGACTTCCGCAAGGCTCTTGGATAAGGTTGTGGGCGAAGCATAAAAAATTCCCTTGTTTCGGCTCATAAGGGCAAAAACAAGGGAAAATACATAAGGTTTTGATATTTGATAGGCGGTAAGCCTTGAAAAATCAAGGAATTTCGGAAGATTGAATTTTTAATCGGAATTGCAGCAATTTGAGCGGAAAAAGGGCTGGGCGACAGCGGAGCAGATTACAGAGGAGCTGCAGCTGCAAAGAGAGGTGCAGGCGATTGAAAGCAGCCTGACGGCAGGACAGCTTGCGAAGATTGATGGCGGGATTCGACAGATGACGGAGATTTACAAGGAAATTCACCCGAAAATCAACGAAGCCTTAATTCGGAACGGATATGATCCGATTGGGTACATTGAGGGCTATTTCCCGCACATGAGCTTTGACGACCCCGAAAATTTGATGGAGATTGCGGCAAGAAAGCTGGGCTTTGATTTTTCCGCAAAGGAGCTGCCGATGGACATTGCGGGCAGAACGGAGGGATTTCGCCCGAGGAAGAAATGGAGCGGAAACCTTTTGGAAAGAAAGGGCGAGCATACGGATTATGACGCTTTGCGGGCTTTCGACCAATACATTGACAACATTTCGGATGTTATCTATCACACAGACGACATCAAGCGACTGCGTGCTTACGAGGATTACATGAGATACACGCTTTCCGAGGACGGAATCAAGGCAAATGTGGATGCCATCCGTGCAAGAAAGGATCTCAGTGTAGAGAAAAAGATGGAGGAAATTGAGAAGGAATACGGAAAAAGCAAGGCGCACACTTTGCAAAATTATGTGAACAATGTGCGGCTTTACACTGACCTTTTGGCAGGGAAAAAGCACAATGTTGACCGTATTTTAGAAAACCATCTTTTTGGCCGAAAGGTTTACAAGGTGCTGAACGAGATTGAAAACAGGGTTGCCGGAAACATGGTTGCCGGAAATGTGGGCTCTGCTTTGACAAACTTCATTCCCATTACACAGGGCATGGGGAGCATGAGCGTGAAAAGCAACCTGCGAGGCTTGAAGGAGGCACTTGCCTACATGAGCAGAGACGGCATGGACGAGCTGACGAAGAAAAGTGCCTTTCTTGCCACCAGAGACAACCCCGACCTGCTTTACAAAACTGCACTGCGGAAGATTTCCGAAGCGGGCGGCAATCTGAACCCTCTGCAATGGATGGAGGCGGCGGACAAATTCTGCACGCAGGCGGTTTGGCGCAGCCGTTATTATGACAACGTGGCAAAGGGCATGGGAGAAAAAGCCGCCATCAAGAATGCGGATGAATTTGCAAGAGGGCTTTTTGCCGGAAGAAGCAAGGGAGCCATGCCGACGGCGTTCAGCTCCAAGACATTGAAGCCGCTGACGATGTTTCAGCTTGAGGTGAACAACCAGATCAGCTATCTGATGAAGGATATCCCGAAGGATGCGCAGGGCAGTGTTTTGAAAATGATGAAGGCTTACAGCGGTTTTATCATTGGTGCTTATGTTTACAATGATGTTTATGAAAAGCTGACAGGCAGAAGAAGTGCGTTAGATCCGTTCAGCATGGCGAATGAGGCTTTTGGAGATCTGACGGGGACACAGGTGCGCAATTCGCTTGATATTTTGGAGGATGCCGCAAGCGGAAACGGCTTACAGCTGACGGAGGACGTGAAGAAGGCGAAGCCCTCGGATGCGCTGGAAAACCTTCTTGCCGAGGCAGGCGAAAACATGCCCTTTGTGGGCGGCGTTCTTTTTGACGGGGGGCGTATCCCTGTGCAATCCGCACTGCCGAGTGTGACAACGATTGCGGGAGCGATTGGGAATGCGGCAAGCGGAGACGAGAGCAGAGAGAAGGCACGGCAGAAAATCAAGAACGAACTGGAGAAGCCGCTTTGGTATCTGGCGATGCCGACTGCGGGCGGACAAGCGCGAAAAACCATCAAGGGACTTGAGACCATGACAAACGGCGGCAGCACCATTGAGACCAATGACGGACCGGAGCTGCAGTTTGCAGTGGACAAGGACAAGAAGGCGAACTGGGCGCAGGCCCTTTTATTCGGCAAGTGGGCGACAGACGGCGGAAAGGCTTACATGAAGGACAAGAGCATGAAGCTTGGAGCGGAGCAGACGGAGACATACAAAAAGCTGGTTGCGGCAGGAGCGAAGAATACGCTTGCCTTTGATGAAGTGAACCATGTGCGCAGCGGGGAAAAGACATCCTCGAAAATGACTGTTCTGCGGGCAAGCCTTTTGAATGAGGAGCAGAAGGGTATCCTTTATTATGACATGGTTGCAGGGGACAAGGAGAGAGAGGTTCTTGACCATTTCAAAGACAGCGGGAACCGATGGAGGCTTGCGGACTGCATGAGCCGCATGGGCGAATTTGAGCAAATCGCACCAAAGAGAGAGACCTTGAAAAATGCGGCACTTTCCGATGAAGAAAAGGAATATTTATACCTTTACAAAACCGTGGACAAGGACAGCATAGAGAAGGAGAGAAACAGAATACGGGCACTTTCTGCGGCAGGGCTTGGCATGGATGCCTATTTGAGCGTGAAGAACAAGCTGCAGGAACTGAACGATTCCGGCATGAAGTCCAAGGAAAAGAAGTGGGCCTTTGTGAATTGGATGTATGAGAGCGGATACAGCAATGCGCAGGTGCAGACAGTGAAGGACAACTTTGCATTTAGCGGCGGATACACGGTGAAGTGGTAAAAAATTTTTGCAGAAAAGGGGGTTTTTCTTTACACCCCCTTCTGCGAAACATGCTATAATGGCAATGCCGAGACAGAAAGTTGTCAGGTTTCTTTCTCATTACGCTGTGGAGCAGCATTTTTTCCCCTTGCCGGGGCAACCCGGCACTAACGCAGCAAGAGAGTGGGCACAAGTGAGTGCGTCGGTTCGATTCCGGCAGCTGCGAAGAAACCCTATCTCCTTTAAATTGAATATGCCCCGATGCGGCATTGCGGGGCATCTGGATTCTTAGCTCAGTTGGTTAGAGCATCCGGCTCATAACCGGACGGTTCTCGGTTCGAGTCCGAGGGGATCCATTGAATGTACTCCGGTGACCTTCGGGCCCGGGGTCTTTTTTTATGGAACTTATCGGAAAATGCTGATTTGTGATAAGTTGGGGAGAAAATGCGAAGTGTAGTTGCAATTTTTCATGGGGAAAATGAAAATAAAAGCCCCATCAAGGATGGGGTTTTTATTTTCTTATTCTGCTGTATGAATGGAATAATTGATAGATGCAACACACATATTCGTTAGGGTGTTATATCTATCATTGATTAGTGATTAGTTTTCGGGTGATATTTTGGGGAAGAGGATGATTTCAAAATTGTCGGCGGGCACATTCTTTTTCCCTTTTATTTTTTTATGATATTCAACGTGATCCAGCACCTCTTTTAAAAGCTTATTCTTTTCTGCAGGGGTAAGCGTTTCATAGGTATCCAGAATATTTTTAATTTTAGGAATCATGGAAACCTGATTTTTTCTTGCTGCTTTCAGCTTGGAAAGCTCTGCCTGCGTTTCTTCGATTGCGGATCTGATTTCCGCCATTTTTTCAGACAGAGTTTTATTTCTGGCGGTGAATACTTCGGGGGTATAAATTCCCGTTTCCAGAAATTCAAAAATCTTTTCAAACTGGGATTGCAGACCTTGCAGCTCCTGCTCCATATCGGCAATGGCGTGTTCCAGTGCCATGATTTTTGTGGAGAATACATCCGCGGAGGATTCCTCTTCCCATGTCGGTTCATGCTGCTTCATCCACAAGGAGAGGGCTTCCAGAATTTTTCCTTCCACCATATAAAGGGGGGAAGAAATCTGCGGGCAAAAATGCGTGTGGCAGATAAGGGATGCGGGCTGTCCTGTTTTGAGATAAGGGCGGCGCTGCATGGCATTTCCGCAATAGGAGCAATGGACAAGACCTGCCAAAGGGTTTTGTATGATTCCATTTACACCTGTTGGTCTATAATGCTGTTTCATTTTCGCTTGTGCAAGATTCCAGAGTTCTTCTGAGATGATGGGTTCATGCAGACCATCAATGAGCAAATAATTTTCTGCCAGAGGACGCGTTTTTTTGATTTTTCCATTTTCCGTATGTTTTTTTTCGGGGCGGCGATTCCAATGGACTTTCCCGATATATACGGGATTTTGAAGCATACGGGTGACGGATGCGGTTGCCCATGTGCCGCCTTTACGATTGCGGATGCCCATCTGATCCAGACGCTTAGCAATGGTGGCGCGGCCAATATCGGCAAAGGTGCCATCCGGCTGCGGGTCTCCATAGGCATACAATTCATAAGCCAGCTTTACTGCTGCGGCTTCTGTGTCATCTACTTCCAGAGTGAAGCCTTTTTCCTGCGGCAGCTTTACCCGACGATAGCCGAAGGGGGCAATAGAGCCTGCAAACTTTCCCTCTTTTACGGATGCCTCACGCCCACGCTGCATGCGGCGGAGGATGGTTTTATATTCTCGACGGGACATAAACTGGGAAAATTCAAAATATTCCTCATCAAATTCATCATTTGGATCATAAGACTTCATGGGAGTGATAATTTTTGTGGAGCTATACTTAAAGGCATTTAAAATAATGCCCTGATCCAGAGTATTGCCACGACCGAGACGCTCCACCTCCATGACAAGAACGCCCTGCCAGATGCCGGCTTCCACATCCTGAAGGAGCTGCTGCATGACGGGGCGGCCGGCGATGGTTTCGCCGGAGAGGATTTCTTTATAGATTTTAGTAATTGGTAATTTTAATTTTTTTGCCAAGGCAAGCAGAGTTTTTTCGTGGCGGGCAAGGGTTTCGCCTTCGCCCAGCAGCTCCGCCTCTGCATCTGCTCTTGATTTTCTCAAATAAATGCAATACGGCATAGGTTTACTCCTTTCTCATGATTTTCCCCTTGTCTGCATGATAGCACAGAACGAGGGGAGAAAAAAGCGAACACAGAAAATTTCCAAATAAAAAAGCACCCGAAGGGGGGTGCTGGGAAGGTATTTTGCAGTTACCTTAAAAAGAGGAAGTAGAAAGCGGCAATGCATCCGACAATGGAACACAAAAGGAAAACAGGTTCATACAAATCATTTGATTCGGTGTGATATTCTTCTGCCGGTTCTTCTGCGGCAGGATCTTCCTCCAGAAGGCTATTAAATTTTTCTTCTATTTCATCGGTTTCGGTATCGGTTACGATTGGTTGGGTATCGGTTACGATTGGTTCAGCCGATTCGGCAGGAGCTGCTTCTGCTTCATAGGGGCAGATGCCGTTTGGATGCAGATGTGCCTCATAGCCATGATGATAATGATACGAGCCAAGGCCGCTGACGTTATTATAATCATGGTGACCGCCATATTCATCGGTGCGGCCGCCATGGGCAAAGGCAAGGGTGCTGAATGAGAGGGACAAGGCAAGGAACAAAAATAATATACGTTTCATCAGTAATTCTCCTCAATATATTCCTGTACATATTCGTCAAATTCTTCCTCTGATAGTACATTACTGGGATCTATTCGTTCATCGTCTCTCCCAAGATTATAGCCTTCTTCGTAGCCCTCATTATACCCTTCTGCATAGCCTTCATCATAACCTGCTTCATAACCAGATTCATAGTCATCTTCATAATATTCATCGGATGTGCAGCCGGAAAGCAGGAACGGCAGGCACAGCAACAAACAAGCGTATTTTTTCATATTTTATCTCCCCTATTTTTTCATGAAATGAAATAGTATCTTCACGAATCATAACATAAAAGGAGGCGTTAGGGAATCAGGAAAGGTGCCAAAATTTTCGGAAGGATTTTATGCGAAATGTTGCTTGATATTTATAAAAATACTTTAGTATTCTGGGCTTGGTATCAATCCTTTTCCCAGCTATACTGAGGCTCAGAGGGGCAATCTTCCGGTTTATAGTCCTTGGTTAATTCATCGTAATCGGGCATGGGGGAATATTCCATATATTTATAGCACTGCTGACATTTGTCATAGCCCTCAGCTTCAGCGTCATCAATAAACATGAAAGTTGTTGTTTTGACATCCATCATATCCCAACAGGCTTCGTTAGAATGATACTTATTGTGAACATCATCAATGATGCAAACATTATCGGTATACAAAAGCATGGTTTCCTGCATCCAATCATAAGAAGGGGCGATTTCTTCATCAAATGTATCCCTGAATTTAGAAACTCCTTCCTCAAAGCCGGCTTTATATCCGCTTTTATAGCCTTTTCCATAGATGCTGTCTACATCAACATTACTTCCGCCGCAGCCGGAAAGCAAGAACGGCAGGAACAGCAACAAACAAGTGTATTTTTTCATTTTTTATCTCCCCTTTTTCACGAATCATAACACATGGGAGGGGAAAGGGGAAGGGGATTGGAAAGAAATTGGTAATATTTTTTTTGCGTGTTCCCCTTTACAAATGTTTCGGAAAGGTATAACATAGTTTTAACGAACGGATGTTCCTATTTTTGTACGAGAAAGAGAACAGAGGGGATGGGATGTATAGTGAAAGCTGATGAATATAGGAAAATGATTATACTTTTGATAAATAAAATGTCGGATGAAGAAATGCTAAAAAGAATATTTGAGTATGTTCACAGCCAGTACATAAAAAAATAAGCAGGTGTTTCCCTGCTTATTTTTTTATGGAGAATATTTTTTTTAAGTATTTCTGAAAATTATCTCTTTCTTCTTCTGTCATGGAAAGGTAATTGATTAGGACTTGTCTTTCGCTATCGCTAAGATTATAGCAGTCAGCTAATTCATCAATAATGGATGTGGGGATTCCCATGAACATTTCTCCAATCCCTTCTGTCAGCCAAAGATAATTCACTTTAAATTCTCGGCAAATGGACTTTAACATTTGCTCTGTGAGATTTCTTTCGCCTTTTTCAAGTTTTGAAATTCCACCACCTGTAATGCCAAGACGTTTGCCGAATTCTTCTTGGCTTAGGTCTAACTCTTTTCTGATTCTTTTTAAGCGTTCATTCATTTCATCACCACCTTTTTAATTGATTTTAAAAAAAAATCTGTACTCTGTCAAGTTTTTTTGAAAAATATATTGACAAAATAGACTAAGTACAATATTATTTAGACAGAGTACAAGTTATTTTAAGAAAGAGGTGAGTTATATGACGTTTAGAGAGCAAATCATTGAGGACGGTCAAAGATTCTTACAAGACTATCTGGACAGCTCTCCGGAAGAACAGTCTAAAATCTTTTGGCTTTTAGAGGGTATTCGTATTGGGAAACAAATTGAAAAGCCCGTGGATGATGAGAAGAAGGTGGTGTGATGGCACACCGAAAAAAGGATGAATGGGAAAATGTTTGGAAAACCAAAAAGGAATTTTTTGAGGTCTATCACAGATGGCAAAGGAGAGCAATTCTTAAGATTGCCCTCCTATATGGAGCGGTAATTATGTTTTTTGCTTATTTGGTTCTCTACTTTGGAGGGTAGATCAGGCATGAAGAATTTTCTTCATGACGTTCCATAAAGATTCATAGGCGGGAAGAACAGTTTCCGGAGACCAGAAACCTTCAAGTGCTGCGGCATAAATCAAATCAAGCGGAGGTTTTGCAGCTTTTGGACAAATGAGACGCATTTTTTCTATGGAAATGGTGAGGCGGCGAATGTCATCAAGGCTTTCCGGTTTCGGGACACAGCGAGAATATGCATTTAGAAAATCAGCATAAAATTCTACCAGCATACGCTTTTTTTCAAAATATCCGGTTGTGAAAAAGGTAAGAAATGAGCCAAGCAATATACCTACAAGTGTTGTGATGGCGGGATTGGAAAAGAACAGGTTTAAGCTATGTAACAGTTTATTAAGCATAGTAAGCACTCCTTTTTATTCGGAAAATGTGACAATTTCATTATAGAGGGGTGGGCTTATTTTGGCAAGGAGAGGGAGGTGGTGTGAAGATGAGAAGAGTTGTTGAGATATACGAAGCGCATAGCGCAGAGGATGCAAACCGGAAATTAAAACAGGGATGGCGATTACATTCGGTATTCGGCACCCATAAGAAAAGACTTTACATTCTTACGCTTATGGCAGAAGTGGAAGAATTAGTCTAAGTAAGAAGGTTTGGCAAGGAGGGAAGGGAGGTGGTGTAAAGATGAGAAGAGATTATTTTTTAGAAAAATTAGCCGATGCAATGGTACACATCGGCGAGATATTATTTGCGCTGACGTTGGCGAAGGTCCTTCTTTGCTGAAGGTGAAAGGGAGGTGGTGCGGATGGCGGCGGCCGGAGATTTTGCATTATGGTTCACAGCATCAATACTGGGCGTGTTGCTTGGCGACTACATTTGGTCGCTCTGGGAAAGGAGAAAAAGGAAATGACACAAAGGCAACAGGAAATCCTTCTACTTGCAGGAATGTATGCAGAAGGGCTGCGCTGGCTGGCGAGAGACGAATACTTTGGCAAATACAGAAACGATTTGTGCGGCTACAGAGAAAAGCCGCACAAGGAGGGCGATGCACATAACGGGGAAAGGGTAATCTACTGGGCAGAGCCGCGGAGCTTGGACAGCTTCGTAACTAATTTTGACGGATTGGCAGATCATCTTTTTTCCGAAATCAAAGGGACAGATGCAGAGCCGACGAGCATCGGCGAATTATTAGCTGAGAAAATTCTGGAGGAGCTGGGCGGCATTGATGCCGGAGGAAAGCAGATTCAAAATTTTTTCCAGCGGCAGGGTTTTCTTTAATTTACCCCAAAGGGTATCATCCTCCAGCAAAGAGAGAAATTGATAGCCGGCAGGGGTGATGCCATTGATTTTAAAAACGGCAGGGGCTACATGGGGATGTTCCGGGTTTGCTCTGGTGAGCATTCCGGACTGAACCAGACAGGAGACGGCTTGAAAAACATCTATAGCCGAAAAGGATTCGGAGAGGTCACCGGCAATACGCCTTGCGTTGATGCCGAACATTTTTCCGTTACGTTTCGGAACGAGGTTTTTATCAAGGTACTGCATTACAGATTTTATACAGGATTCATTTAGCATTGGGATTCCCCTTTCGTATTTTTGAGGTTGTGGTGATTTCATTATAGAGGGGTGGGCTTATTTTGGCAAGGCAGGGAAGAAGGTGTGATGATGGAAGTATCAAAATTTGCAGAGGAGGAGCTGCGGCGGACGGAAGCGATTAAAAGAGACAAGACGCTGCAGGCGATGATCCGGACAAGGGACATGCAGATTCAGCGGCTGCGGCGCAAGCTGCTGCGGTGGCGGTGCTTGGGAATGGCACTAATCACTTTGACAGTGATACTGCTAATTTATTTATAAACGATATGAAGAAGCAGGGCGGCGCGAACAGAGACCGATGGATTCCCCCTTAATACATACATTTTCAATAATTTCGCCCTGTTTCTTTATATATACAGAAAAACGGACAAAGAGCGGCGCATAGATTGAAGAAGGAGGTGGAGCGAATGGCACTGGCGATGGAATACACCAGCGGAAATGCAAAAATCAAAATTATGGATGACTTCTGCAGTGCGCCGGATCAGAAGGAGAGAGACGCAAGGATACTGAAACGGGTGGACGCGATTGTTCTGGCTGCCATTCGGGCGAATCCGGAAAAATACTATGCGCTGATGAAGCAGAAGGAAGAAGCCGAGGAGCAGCTGACGGCAACAAAGAGAAGGAAGCCGGATAGAGATTAAGGAGGGGGTGAGATAAGGATGTACAGCGATCAGGCATTTTTACTTTTAAGCGCCGCAGCGGCTTTGCTTGAGATGGCGGCGGTATGCTGGGTATGGGAAAGGAAGATGAAGCAGGCGGAGCAGCGGGAGCGGGAGGCGGCGCAGCGCAGGAGGGCGCGTTTGCATGACGACTACTGCACGCAGGAGGCGGCGCGGCTTTACAGAGAAAGAGGGACGAGGCAATGAACAAAGTGATTTTAATGGGGCGGCTGACGAGAAGCCCTGAGGTGCGATATTCGCAGGGGGCAGAGCCTGTGGCGGTGGCGAGGTACACACTGGCAGTCAACAGACGCTTCAAGAGAAAGGACGAGCCGGAGGCAGACTTTATTCCCTGTGTTGCACTTGGCAAGAGCGGCGAATTTGCGGAGAAACACTTCCGGAAAGGGCAGCTGGTGGGCGTAATTGGGCGTTTGCAGGTGCGCAGCTGGGAGGACAAGGAAGGCAAAAAGCACTGGACCACAGAGGTTATCATTGAGGAGCAGCACTTTGCGGAAAGCAAAAACAGCAATGCGGCTGCACCCAAGGAGGGCGGACAGGCCCCGGCGGATGGGTTCTATCCCATAGACGAAAGTGTAGAAGATGAAGATTTGCCATTTTAAAAACAAGGAGGGAAAAGAAGCATGGAACATATCATGGAAAGCATTGGCTTTATGCTGAGCAAGGATTTCAAAAAGAGAATGAAGGCGGAATACTGGCAGCTGGCACTCAGATGTGAAAAGCTGGAGGAAATGTGCAGAAAATACGAGGCAGGGGAGCTGAGCTTTACGCCGAATTGCAGCCTTACGCTGCTGCGCGCGCAGTTGGAGGCAATGAAGGCATACAAGGGATGCCTGGAGGAGAGAGCAGAGGTGGAAGGGATTGATTTATCAGATGAAGAGGATACTTCCACTTGGAGCGTTACATTCAGAGAGAATACAGAGGATAACATGCAGATGACCGCAAACGGATATAACACAGAGATACTGGATCATTTTTGCAATGCGATTGTGCAAATGATTCGGGAGAGTTTACGGGAAGATGTGACGGCGGAAAAGGTTGGCGCTGTTGTTGGGGATGTTGTGAAGAGTGTTTTTGAAAAAATGCAGAAGGCGGAAGAACAGGCAGAGAAAACCGACAGGTGATGAAATTACAGCATGGCGGGAGCCATGCCTGTAAACAAGCTGCAGATGGAGAATCTGCGGTTTGTTTATGGCTTTATGAAGTGAGGTGAAGAAGGAGGAGAAGGATGGAACTCAGAACAAGCGGCCCAAACGGGCAGCACATGGTAAAATGCGGTGCGGTTTATTTGAATTCCTTATATGACGAAATTGGGAGAATATGGAGGGAGGATTTTTCAAACTGCAAGATTTCTGCATTATCGGTGATAGACGGAAATCATGGGATTTATTATGCCTTTATTGTTTTTGAAGAAATGAGGGAGGGATAAAGGCGGTGTGAACCGGAAGGGAGGGGGAGTGTTGCCCAAAAGGAAGATTTACATGGCAGTGACGAAGGATGCGCTTTCCCTGCCGCTGGCGGTGGCGGACAGTGTTGCGGAGCTGGCGGAGCTGCGGGGGGTGAAGAAGGAAACCATACGCTCCCTAATTTCCAGAGGGAGGACGGGGAAGATTAAGCGGCCCGGATACATTGTGGTAGAGGTGGAGGAGGACGCACCCCGAAAGGAGGACATGCCCCGGAAGGAGGATGCGCCACAGGAGAAGGATGCGCCTCGTGAGAAGGACGCGCCACAGGAGGACACGCCACAGGAGAAGAAGGAGATCCGCCGGAGCAGGCAGAGCGGAGAATTTGACGGGGAGATATTCCGGGAGAGAATCCGACTACTGCGGAAGGAGAGCGGCATGACAAAAAAGGATTTTGCCGCTTTTACCGGGATTGCTTACATCACGCTATACAACTATGAGAGGAGGGAAATGGTGCCGGGGGTGGATATGCTATTTCGGATTGCGGTGAAAACGGGGTGTTCGGTGGACTGGCTGATTGGGTTGAAGGAGGAAGAAGAAAAATGAAACTGATTGATTTATTGGTAGCAACCATTGTTTCGGATTACAACTGCCCGAAATGCAAGATACAGATTTATGAGCCATCCGGGGCGACCGGGGCGTTTTCTGCAACATCGGCACTTCTCACGCCATTTCATGACATGGAGATTAACGGAATTGTGGCGGTTTCGGCGAATCTGATAGGGGTTTATTTTTACGAGGAGGATTTTGCGAAAATCAAGGGATACTATCCCGTGCCTTGCAGGGTTGGCGACAAGGTATATGAAATTTTAAAGGAAACAGTGCCGAACGAGTATTTCTACATTGCGGAACACACAGTAGAGGACGTTTCCACGCGAGCCGTGAAATATGCGGATTTTTGGACGGATTTTGGCGAACCAAATCTATTTTTTACACGGGAAGAAGCGGAGGCGGAACTGGAGAGAAGGAAGGAGAGACAAAAAAATGAATGAAATCACTGTTTGGTTACCCTTTGTTGGGAATTTGCGGCTGGATGAGCCGCCGGAAAACTTAGAATTTTATGTGATGAAAAGCTTTCACGATTTTACGGAAGGAACGGCGAAGGTGTACGAATTCGAGGACAAGCTGCACTATTTAGACAATCTGCGGAAACATTTGCACGCAGGGAGCACTGACGAGCATGTCAGAAGGCTTGTATGCAAGCGTGTGGAGCACAGAATGGAAGAAGAAGGCGATTTCCCGGATAGAGAGGACTTTCTATGCATTGAATTTATGGAGCACTGTTTCGATGAAGGGTTTATGCCGTTTCACGACACCTATTATTTTGGAAGCAAAAGCGGAAACGAGGAGTGTCTGCGGTCAATTTTACGGATTATCCGCACGGTTGTGAATTATTCCGAAGAGGAATATGAAAAGCTGTTGGAGGGGGAGGAATGAGCATGGATGCGGTAAGGTATTTGAAAGAAAGAGAGCGGAGGTGTGATTCTTTCGATGACCACTGTGCCGGATGTGAAATTAAAAGTGCAAAGAATGGAATGACTTGTGGTGCATACATAAAAAAATATCCGGAACAGGCGGTTGCCATTGTGGAGAAATGGTCGGCGGAACATCCGCAGGAAACAAGATTTACATATTTTTTGAAGTGTTTTCCAAATGCAATATTGCTTGAAGATGGCGTACCGCTGCGAGTTTGTCCCCATTTTTTAGGAATCTGCAAAGACAAGTGCAGTTCAATGAGAAATTGCAAAGAGTGCTGGAATAGACCGTTGGAGGGAGAATAGAGGGAGGAATACACCATGGAGGAAAAAAGAGAAAAATCCAATATGGAGCTGTGGGCGGAGGAGGAAATCAGAATTGCTTGCGAGAGAGAGCGTGGCGGCACTTCGGAGGACAAGTGGGATTATGGTGTGGCCTGCTATGAAAGTGCGCTAAAGGCGTTCAGATCCTTGGCGGAGGATGGACATAGCGGGATGAGCATTGGCATTACACTTAACATTCTCAACAGTTTGGTGAAGGGACAGCCCTTAACACCGATTGAGGATACAGATGATGTTTGGAATGAATGCGGACGATATCCTTACGAAAAAGATTATATTACATACCAATGTAAACGAATGAGTTCCTTATTCAAGGATGTGTATGCGGATGGACACATTGAATATAGTGATGTCAATCGTTTCAGCTGTAGGACATTAGACAGTTCTGCTTGGTGGCATAATGGTTATGTATCAAAAATTGCCAGTGAGTATTTCCCCGTCACAATGCCGTACATTCCTCGCACCTATACTGTGGTTTGTGAGGAATTTCTGTCAAACAGAAAAAATGGCGATTTTGACACAATCGGGATTTTGTATATTCTTGACAGTGCCGGTGATAGAAAGGAGGTCAACCGATATTTTGCAGAAGCAGAAGAGGGGTGGCGTGAAATCTACCGGGTGGAATATGAGCAGCGCAGACAAATGGACGCAGACAGAAGGGCTGCTGAGAAGGAGGAATGAGCATGGATGCAGTGAAATTTCTGAAGGAAAAAAAGAGGATGTGCATTTCTTCCGGAGACGATTCCTGCCACGGATGTCCTATTTATGCGGAGTGTGGTATATTGACGTGCGCGCAATTTCAGGACACATTACCCAATCGGACGGTTGAAATTGTGGAGAAATGGGCGAAGGAGCACCCAAGGGAAACAAGGAAGGATGATTTTTTTGAAAAATTCCCTTATGCGAAAAAATTAAGTGATGGCATTCCCGAAGTGTGTGCGGCCAAAGTGGGCTATTTGCGTGAATGTCCACACCCGAATGTTGAGGATTACTGCAAAGAGTGCTGGAACACGGCATTGGAGGAATAAACCGAAGGAAAGAGGAGAAGAAGAAAATGAGAATTTTGCAATGCAAACTGACAACGATTGAGGCGATGCTGGGGACGGCGAGCAACAACAAGGAGCTGCACAGCGAATTTATTGCGAGCCATGCGCCCGATGCGCCGAGCAGGGAGGAAGAGATTGAAGCGGTAGGCGTAGAGGAAGTGATTGAAAAAGGGATGACTGTATTCTCGAGAAACGAGGACGGGCGGCCCATCCTTTGGGACTACCAGATTAAGGGCTTCTTCAAGGATGCCTGCGGCGTGCTGCGGAAGGTGAAGGGCACGAAGAGCAGCAAGATTAAGGCTTACAAGAAGGAAATTGACGGGCTTATTTTTGTGCAGGAGCGGCAGATTCCGGTGCAGACGGCGGAGGAAATGGGGAGCTGCCAGAGACCCTTGCGGGCGCAGACGGCGCAGGGCGAGAGAAACAGCCTTGCGAGCAGCGAGGAGATTGCGGCGGGAGCTGTGCTGGAGTTTTCCGTGCTTGTGATGGCGGACGAATTGGTGCCGGCGGTGAAGGAGTGGCTAAGCTACGGGAAGCTACGGGGGCTGGGGCAATGGCGCAACAGCGGCAAGGGCAGATTCCTTTGTGAGATTCTGGAGGAAAGAGCGGCGGAATTTTCGGACATTTTAGAATAAGCGCAAGGGCATGGCAAGGATAAGCTATGTGCGGCAACGGCAGAGAAAAGAAGTGCATTGCAGAGCAGAGCGAAGGCATAGCAGGGCATAGCGTGGCAGTGTTTGGCAAGGAAGTGCAAAGGCATAGCTCAGTCGAGCAAAGCGAGAAGTGGCAAGGGCATAGCACGGCAGGGCAACGGACAGCAACGCAAAGGCATAGATCAGCTTAGCGTGGCAATGGCAATGAGGCGCATGGGAATGAAAAGAGATGCAGAGGAAGAGCGAAGGCATAGCTTTAGTAGCGGAATCTCCTCTTGGTTATGACGAGCGAACGTATAGCGAATGCTGTGTGAGGCGAGGAATAAGAGGAGATTGTTAGCGGTTTCCGAAGCGAAGCGAGGAAAACTTACCCTTGCAAAGCAAAGCGAAAAGTGGCAAGGGCATAGCTCAGCGTAGCAAGGAAGTGCAAGGGCACAGCAGGGAAGGCAGTACATAGCAGAGCGAAGGCATCGCAGGGCATAGCATGGCAGTGTTTGGCAAGGGCAGAGCATAGCAGGACAACGGACAGCAACGGCAAAGCAAGGAAGAGCAGTGCATCGCATTGCAGCGCATAGAGAAGCTTTGCTTCGCAAGGGCAGAGGATACATACAAAGGAGCAGGAGAGAGGGCGGAGCAATGGGGAAAGAAGAAATCTGCAACATGGACTGCCTGCACTGCGTGCATCCGGACTGCATCAACGAGCGGCCGATGACGCGGCAGGCGAGATATTACTGGCGGCACAGGGACAGGCTTTTGGCTGAGAAGCGAGAGAAATACAGGAGGAAAAAGAATGAACTTGAAGGACTACCAGAGAGGAAGGAATGACGGGCTTGCATTGGCGTTAAAAATTGTGCAAGAAGGCGGCAGGGAGGCTCTGGAAGCGGAAATTAAAAACAGAGGTGTGACAGGAGGGGAACTTATCATGAATTATAATGAGAGCAAGGAGACAGTGCTGCAGCTGCTGCCTACGGACGATGCAATTTTGCAATTAGCGGAGGAGTGTGTGGAATTATCCAAGGAGTTTCTGATATTTAACAATACGGAATACGGAATGCCAACCAGAGTAATGCCAACCGGGGCGATTGAGGAGGCTGCGGACGTGGAGCTGGTGGCGGAAGTGCTGCTGGACAAGATATATGCCGCGTATGACAGGCGGATTCTGGGTAGCATGGTGGGATCCATACTGATTGTAGTGAAAGGGTTAGGGCTGATTCACATCAAAGAATCCTTACATGAGGTATGCCATGATCTGGCGAAGGCGGCACTCAAGCTGCGCCGCGCCAGAAGCGGGGATAACCCCACACTAATTACCGAGGAGGCGGCAAGGGAAATGCTTCTTTGTCATATCTCCATGATAATGGCTTTGGATACCATTTTATTTAATGGTGAGGCACGGGAGCAGATGGAGAAAATAAAGGAGCAGAAGCTGGAAAGATGGGCGATGCGGCTGAAAGGAGAGACGGCGAATGGCGAGAGAGAAGGCGTACTACTGGATAAAAGTGCCAATTAACTTCTTTGACGACCCTGCGATTGATTGGATTTCAGACCAAAAAAACGGAAACGACTACATCGTTTTCTACTTACGATTGTGCCTGAAAAGCGCAAACACCGGCGGGGTTTTGATTCGCAATGTTGGAGATATGCTGATTCCTTATGACGTGGAGAAGCTTGCTGAAATAGGGCGGACTGACATTGACACTGCTGCTGTGGCTCTGAAATTATTTGAGCAAGTCGGATTGATTGAAGTTTTGGAAAACAAGGAATTATACTTAACTGCGGTGAAGGACATGGTTGGTTCTGAAACTGCGGCGGCACACAGGCAGCGGATTCACAGGGATAAGAAAGCGGCGTTAGTGGGACAATGTACGGACAATGTCACACAGATGTCACAGGAAGTTTGTGACAATGTCACACAGATGTCACAGGAAGTTTGTGACAATGTCGCAACAGAGAAAGAGATAGAGATAGAGAAAGAAAAAGATAAAAAAGAAAAACGCGGCAAGCGCGTTTTCACACCCCCGACACTGGAAGAAGTGCAGGCATACTGCAAGGAGCGGGGAAACAGCATTGATCCGCAATATTTTTTAGATTACTACACATCAACGGGATGGATGCGCGGAAAAGTCAAGCTGAAGGACTGGAAAGCGGCTGTGCGAACATGGGAGCGGCAGGATGCAAAGTGGCAGGGTCAGACGGATGACCGGCAACAAGGTGCATCGGCACCCGGAGCGGCAGCTGCTGCCAAAAACAAAGCACTGATCAACCGCCGAGATTTGGCCGGCGGCTAAGGGGAAGGAGCGTGAAGCAGGATGGACGCGTTCAAGGATTTACACAGCGAGGAGACGGAGCGCGCGGCTTTGGGGTGCATGCTTCTGGACAGGAGCGCGGCAGCACTGGGGAAAACGATGCTGCTGGCGGAGGACTTCTACGTGCCGATGTATCGGGTGATTTTCGAGGCGATGCAGGGGGTAGAGGAGATTGACGCGGTGACGGTGATGAACGAGCTGGCGCGCAGGGGCGAGGCTGAGAGAATCGGGATTGACCGGATTGCCGGCATTGCATTAGGGGTATCCACGAGCGTTTACCTACGCAGCTACATAGACGACCTAAAGCGGCTTGCTTACCTGCGGCGGGTGGTGCGGACGGCGCAGGAGCTGGCGCAGGCGGCATACAGGCAGGACATCGGCGGCATTGACCGGAGCATGGCAGCCATGCGCGGGGACGGCTGGGGCAGCGCGGAGATTGTGACGCTGGCGGATGCCACGGAAAAGCACATTCGCGAAATTGCGGCGTTACGGGAAAGCGGCAAGAAAATCGTCGGCTTGCCGACGGGCTTCACTGACCTTGACCTGATGCTTGGGGGGCTGCGGAACGGGGATTTCTGCATTCTGGCGGCAAGACCGAGCATGGGCAAGAGCGCGCTTGCCTTGGACATTGCGAAGCACGCGCAGAAAAGCCTGACGGAGCAGGCGGACAGGGTGGTTTTTTTCTCACTGGAGATGCCGGACAAGAGCCTCGGAAACCGAGGCTACACATCGGAATTTCTGATTGACAATGACCGCTTTGCGGTGGGGGCGAACGATGCGGCATGGCAGGAGACGCTGCGCGGCGTGGAGGAAAACCGCGCGGACTACGAAAGCGGCGCAGGGCGGATGATCATCCGAGACGAGACGGGGCAGACGGTGGAAAAAATGAGCGCATTTCTGCACGGCTTACAGGGGCAGGGGGTACGCCCCCGGCTGATTGTGGTGGACTACTTGCAGCTGATTATCAGCAAGGGGCAGGACAGGGTGCGCGAGGTTGGGAACATCAGCCGCGGCTTAAAGCAGATGGCGCGAGACTGGGACTGTCCGGTTTTGGCACTTTCCCAGCTGAGCCGAGGACCTGAGACGCGCGCCGACCACAGACCGATCCTTTCGGATTTGCGGGACAGCGGCGACATTGAGCAGGACGCGGATGTGATTCTTTTCCTCTACCGTGACGAGTATTACTACCCGGACACGGAGAAGAAGAACACGGCGGAGCTGAACATTGCGAAGCAGCGAAACGGCCCGACAGGAACGATCGCGCTGACATGGATGCCGAGAAGCACCACCTTCCGCAGTGCGACAGGATTTCACGAAACGAAGGAGAAGCCGCCGGAAAATTGGGTGCAGGAACACCTTTGATTTCAGGGGTTTTGATTTCAAGGCGGACGAGGTGATAACATGAAAAACGAGAAGCAGGAAAGCCCGGCGGCAGAAATTCTCTGGCTGCGAGGGCTTCGCGCCTTTGTGGCGGAAAACAGTACAGAGCGGCTTTTGGCGGAGGCGGATGCCCTAGATGCGGCACGCGCGGAGACAGAGGCGGACAAGCAGGCGCTTTTCCTGCGAACGCTTACGCTAATCGAAAAAGGGGAGAAGGCGGATTTTTACAGCCGAGTGCTGCAATATGCGGAGCTGAAAGAAAGAGGGGAGAAGGGCGGCGCGGAGCAGGCAATCCGCAGGCATTGGGGGGAGCTACAGCAGATGGAGAGAGGGATAAAGCGAAGATATGAAAAGCTGAGGGAGGGGTGCAGGTGACAACGAAGAAAGAGATGGCGCGGCTGATAGAGCAGATGGCGGACACACCGGAGGCAACGCAATGGCTGCGAGAAAGAAACGAGGCAATGCGCAGGAGCCTGCGGGACATTTCACTTTCTGCGGTGCAATATGACGCAGCGGGGGGGCGGAGCGGTCACGGAGACAGCACAGCCGAGAAGGTTTTGAAGCGAGCGGAGACAGAGGAGCGGATCCGCACCAACGAAAGAGCGATTCGAGATAGGCTGCGGCTGCACTCTGACCTCAGCCTTGTGATGGCGGAGGCGCTGACAACGGAGGAGCGGACAATCATCTGGGGGAAGCATGCGGAGCGCCTGGCATGGGATCGGGTGGCGCGGAAGGCGAGACTTTCCAGAACTGCCTGCTTTCGGAAGGAGGCGGAGGGGATGGAGAAGCTTTGCAGGGCTTGGGATGAGAGAAAGGAAAAAGAAAAAAGCAAGGACACCTGAGGTGTCCTTGCTTTTTTGGTGAGACATTTTTTTATTGAGGCGGATTTTTATTTTATGGTAAAATGAAACAATAAACGGAGTTATATTATGGAGGTGAAGAATATGCAAGAAAGATGCGACATGAAAGAGATACAGAAGATGCTAGGTTCTTTCAGTTGTCCGGAGTTAGCGGAATTGAGTGCGCTAGCAACAAAATATAAAATGAATTTTGCCGATTTGGGAATAAAAAGAGATTTGATTGATCCGAAATTAAAGGATAACCTAGAGGAAATATCAAAAGTAATGCGTTTATGGAGAGAAAATATAGATTTTCAATCATTGGAAAAGACAATAGAGACATTCAAGACAAATAATTTTTTTGAAAGTCCTGAATATAGTGCTTTGATTAAGAAAATGGAGGAAATTGCAAAACCGGGTGCAGCTTTGCAAAAATACTGGAAGGGTGCACTGGATACGATACAAGAAGTGGCTCTCCATAATCCGAATGCGGTGGCAGATTATCTCGAATCAGTAGGGAAAGAGTTTGATTGTTCTGTCATTCAAGAAGAAATATCTTTCAGCGAAGAAGAGATAGAGCATATTTCTTCGGAGGAATTTGCAGGGATTTTTAAGGAACAGCTTGAAAACCCGAAAGGATTTCAGGAACGGGTTGCGAATTGGACAGAAGAAAAGAAAAAAGAATACTATATTTTATGGAAAGTATTTAGTATTGTGTTTCATATTATATATGGTGTAGCACTGATTCCTTGGTTGCAAAGTCTTGTAAATCCAAGGTGAAGTTAGGAAGAAAATGAAAAAGGCAAGGACTGAGGTGTCCTTGTCTTTTTTGTTGAGACAGTCTATTGACATTATCACTAAAATTAGTGACAACGGTTTGTGCAGATTGTCACTTGAAATAGTGATATGCTTTTGTTATGATAAGAATACGAAAGGAGGAGGTGCATAAAATGGGTATCAGCTATGACAAAATGCTGAAGCTATTCCAAGAAAGGGGTATCACAAGCTACACGATGAAGAAAGAAAAAATCATCGGGCAGGCAACCTGGAAGAAGATTCAGGAGGGCGGAAACATTGACACAAAGAGTCTGGGTGCCTTATGTGGGTTTCTGGACTGCCAGCCGGGGGATTTACTGGAATATGTGAAGGATTGAAAGGGAGTGGATGGAATGAGTGAAAGAGAAATGGCGGCAAGCTTACTGGAAAGAGTACCGGATTACAAGATGGGTTATGTATTGGCATATTTACAGGGGATAACAGCGGACGAGGCTGCGGATGATGCTTTTTGTGAAAGGATGTACGAAAGCTATCGGAATGACCCCGATCCGGAGAAAGACGTTACCTATTCTTTAGAGGAGTGCAAAAAGGAATGGGGGCTTGATTGATGTACAGAATCATCATCAAAAAGAGGGCGAAGAAATTCATTGACAAGCTGCCCAAGCAGGAGAAGCTCCGCCTTGTAACAGCCATTGAAGAATTACCGAACGGCAGCGACATTAAGAAAATGAAAGGGCATGACGACTTGATGCGGCTGCGGGTGGGTGATTATCGTGTAGTTTATACGGTAGACAACGGAGAATTGATTGTATTAGTAATTGATGCAGGAAACAGGGGAGAAATTTACAACAGATATTGAACGGAAAGCGCTGCGGAAATGCAGCGTTTTTTTATTTTCTGCGAAAAAATGTACGATTTGGGACGATTTGGGACGATTTGGAACGATTTTGTACGATTTGGAACGATTTGGTACGATTGATATGATAGAATGATAGTAGGGAGCGGTAGCGGTTGAGCTGTTACGGCTCTCTTATTCTTTATTCTTATATCCTCCTGGGGCGGCTGCCGATTTTGGCGGCTGCCTTCCCTGCATAAAGAGGGGGAGGGGCTGCATAAAATGCGCCAAAGCGGCATTTCAGGGGGGTTATTTAACTCTTTGGGGAAGTGTTAAGCAGAGGCGGCGAAAAAGGAGTTTCTACCTAATAAGGCGGAGAAAAAGAAATATTTAACACAATCTTATGTTATGTTAAATAAAAAAAGAGCGAGGAAAGCGGCGAAAAACATTGAGATTTCGGGCTTTCTTGGCTCTTTTGCATTTATGCGGCATTATGCGCGCGGAAATTTATGCAAAAATTTTTCGGCACCGAAAATGGCAAAGTGCCGAAAAAAAGGGGGGTGAAAAGGTGGCGAGCAGCAACGAAAAAAAGATATACGAAAACATGAAAAGCCTTGAAGAATGGGCGTTTGCGGGACTTTCACAAAAAGAAATGGCGGAAATGCTGGGAATGGCATATTCTACTTTTAGGAAACTCAAGGGAGAAATTCCGGCACTTTCGGCACTCTTAAAAAAAAGTGCCGATTTTTTAAAAGCGGAGCAGAAGAAGGAAGTTGAGAGCGTGGAGGTTTCGCTTTTAAACCGATGCCTGGGCTACAACGCGGACATCAAGAAGCACATGAAGGTGAAGAAGCCGATGCAGGGGGCAGACGGCAAGATTTTGACGGACGGCAGCGGCAAGGTAATCACGGAGGAAGTGCTGGAGGAAGTGACGGAGCAGCAGCACATCCCGGCGGACGTAGGGGCAATCAAGTTTTACCTTCTGAACAAAGCAAAGGACAAATGGAAGGAGAACCCCGACAGGCTGGAGCTGGAGAAGAAGCGCGTTGCGAACGACACGAAGCGGACGAAGCTGGCGGAGCAGGCGGCGAGCGGCGGCGGCGTGAGCGGAAAGACGATAGAGGAAATCTTGGAGGAAGCGGAAAGCGGTGGAGCAGATGCCGAAGTATGACGTTTTACGAGATGCGAAGAAATACATTGAAGCCTTTCTTTGCATCAAGACAAAGGAAAGCAAGATTGTTCCCTTCCGGCTGAACTCTGCGCAGAATCGATTATATGAGTGCATCAAGCAGCAGCAGGCGGCCGGCAAGCCGATCCGCATTATCATTTTGAAAAGCAGGCAGATGGGCTTTTCCACGCTGACGGAGGCGTTGATTTATTACAAAACGGCGACCAGAAGCAACGTGAACAGCTTCATCATCACGCACAAGGACGATGCGACCACGAACCTTTTCAACATGAGCAAGCTATTTCAGGAGAGAAACCCGGCGAGACCGCTTTTAAAGAACAGCAACGCCAAGGAGCTGATTTTTGAGAATCCCACGAAGAACCGGAGGGAGAAGGAACGGCTGCCGGGACTGAAAAGCAAGATAAAATGCGCAACGGCAGGGGGCAGGGGTGTTGGGCGAAGCGACACCTTAACGAATGTGCATGCTTCGGAGCTTGCCTTCTGGCCGGGGGAGATTGCGGAGACCTACACTGGGCTAATGCAGGCGGTGCCGGCAACAAAGGACAGCATGGTAATCATAGAAAGCACGGCGAAGGGGTTCAACTTCTTCAAGGAGATGTGGGACGATGCGGTTGCAGGGCGAAACGACTATGTACCATTTTTTGCGGCATGGTTTGAGATGGACGAATACCGCAGGGACTACCACGGGGAGCAGCTGACGGAGGAGGAGGAAGAACTTAAGACCGCCTTTGGCTTGGACAACGAGCAGCTGATGTGGCGCAGGTGGTGCATCCGGAACAACTGCAACAACGACATAGATCTATTTCATCAGGAATACCCTTCGACACCGGAGGAGGCATTTATTGCGACAGGGGCAGGGGTATTTGACAACAAGGCAATCATCATACGGCTGCGGACGATGGAAGAAGCACCCAGAAGGGGACGCTTCACCTACGAGGAGACACAGGAGAGGCTTGACCGTATTCTTTTGCAGAAGCGGCACTTTACCGAGGACGAAAAGGGGGAGATTCTTCTTTTCCGAGAGCCGGAGCAGGGCAGACCCTACACGCTGGGCGGAGACACGGCAGGAGAGGGGAGCGATTCCTTCACGGTGCAGGTGATTGACAACATTACAGGGGAGCAGATGGCGCGGCTGAAATGGCAAAGCTGCGACGAGGACAGCTATGCAAAGCAGGTTTACTGCCTTGGCAGGTACTACAATGACGCACTGGCGGCGGTGGAAACGAACTTTTCCACGCATCCACAGAAGGTGTTGGAATACTTACATTACCCGAAGCTTTATGTGAGGGAGATCTACGACAACTACGAGGGCAGGCTTCGGAAAAGCTTTGGTTTTCAGACGAACGGGCTGACGCGCCCTGTACTGGTGGCAACGATGCAGGAATTCATGCGGAGCAACCTGCACCTAGTACACGACAGGGACACCTTGCAGGAAATGCTTTCCTTCATTCGCAACGAAAAGGGGAGAGCGGAGGCGGAGCAGGGCGAGCATGACGACCTTGTGATGGCTTACGGGATTGCACTGATGGCAAGGGCGAGCGGACAGCAGCGGATGGATATGCCGGAGGAAAAGAAGGAGAAGAAAGCGAAATGGACGGCTGACATGTGGGAGGACTACAGAAACGCCGGAGCGAAGGAAAAGGAATACCTGAAAGAGAAATGGGGTACGCCATGGTAGCGTTTGAGGTGAAAAGGGGGTGATGGATTGAAATATGTGATGCCCATTGAAGATAGAAGGATGGTGGGCGTGATTGGGGACTATCTGCGAGAGCGAAACGAGCGGGATTATGTGCTTTTCATGACAGGGGTTTACCTTGGACGCAGAATCAGCGACATTTTACAATACAGGGTGCGCGACCTGCGAGGAAAAGACCGCATTGCCATTGCGGAGCAGAAAACAGGGGAGACAATTCTCCTGCCCATCAATCCGCACCTACAGAAAATCTACAGGGATTTCTTCAAGGGAAAAAAGGACTACGAATACGCCTTCCGCAACAGCAGGAGCAAGCAGAACACGCCGATTTCCAGAATACGGGTATGGCAGATATTGAACGAGGCGGCGGACGCGGTTGGCTATAAGGAAAGCCTAAGCTGTCACACGCTGCGGAAAACCTTCGCTTACTGGCTTTACATGGACACAGGCGGCGATATTGTGATGGTGCAGGAGATTCTGGGGCATGCTGACCCAAGCATTACGAGAAGATACATCGGGATAGACCAGCAGAAGAAGGAGAAGGCGATAAATTCGTTAAAATTTTAAGTGATTTGTTAAAAGGAGGTGGAAATGTGCAGGACAGGAAGAAGAACGGGCAGGGAAAGCTGCCGATGTGGCAGGAGCGACTGCGCAGAAACAGCACGGCGATGCGAGAAGAATTTGAGCAGATGGACAAGAGAACCGCCCTTTACAACGGGACGCGCGAGATTGAGAAAACACCGGACGCAAAGAGCAGCAGGGCGGCAGCACTTGCCACGGGGGTAAGAAACATCGTTGCGGAGCTGATGGAGGCACAGGTGGACAGCAGCTTTCCCATGCCGAAGGTGACGGCAAGAAGGCAGGAGCATGAGGAGCTGGCGAAAACGCTGGAGGATTTCCTGCGGAACGAGACAGACCGCCTGCCCTTTGAGATGCTGAACGACATGGACGAGCGCATTACGCCCATACAAGGGGGAGACATCTTCCTTGTGGAATGGGACAGCGACAGGCACACCCACGAGACCAGAGGGGAGCTTTGCGTGAGCCTGCTGCACCCGAGACAGGTGATTTTCCAAGACGGGGTGAATGAAATCAACGACATGGATTTTATCATTGTGCAGATGGGCATGTCGAAAAAGCATGTAAAGGAAAAATACGGCGTAAGCGTGGCGGACGAGACGGAGAGCGACCCCCAGAGCAGAGGCGGCAGCAGCACGGCGGAGGACGTTGTGACGGTGAATTTCGGATATTTCCGCAACGAAAAGGGCGGCATTGGGCGTTACACATGGGTGAATGACATGGAGCTGGAGGACTTGGAGGACTACCAAGCGCGAAAGATGAAGCGCTGCACGAAATGCGGGGCGGACATGACAGGCTTGGACAGATGCCGACACTGCGGCAACGAAAGTGCGGAGGACTACGACAGCGACGAAATGGAGTTTTACGAGGACATTGAGACGCGAAACGGCGTGATCCCCATGATGACGGAGACGGAGGAATACCCCGAAGGGGTTAGTGAGAACGGCTTGATGATGGACGAATTTGGGAACGCCTACGAGGCTGAACCGATGACGGTTGCGGTGCCGACGAGGATTCCGAGATATAAGCCCGACATCTATCCGCTTGTGATACGCAAGAACGTGAGCAGCTGGGGGAAGGCACTGGGCGACAGTGATGTTGACAAAATCATGGACCAGCAAAACATGATTAAGAAATGCGACAGCCGGATACAGGAGAAGCTGGACAAGGGCGGCAGTATTTTCACCCGAAGCGAAAAGACAGAGGTTTCCAAGACGGACGAGCAGCTGAGAGAGGTTATCTTTCAGGGGGCGGACGAGGCAAACCTTTTCGGGGTGCATAATTTACAGGTGGACACAAGCCAAGACCAAGCGATTGCAGAGGCGAACTATGAGCAGTCGCGGCGCATTTTAGGGATTACGGACAGCTTTCAGGGCAGACCCGACCGCACGGCAACGAGCGGCACGGCGAAACAGATTGCGGTGGCGCAGAGTGCAGGGAGACTGGAATCGAAGCGCATTATGAAAAATGCCATGTATGCAGATCTATATGCGGTGATGTTTCGCTTTCTTTTGGCTTACAGCGACGAGCCGCGGAGCGTGCGGCACAACAACATTGACGGTAGCACGACCTACAGCGAATTTAACAAATACGACTATCTGGCGCAGGATGCGGCAGGGGAATGGTACTGGCTGGATGATTTCCTATTCAGCGTGGACAACACCTCAAGCCTTGCAGGGAACAGGGAATCCATGTGGCAGGAGATCCGCATGAATTTGCAGACGGGGGCATTTGGCGACCCGAGCGACCCTGAGACGCTGATTCTATTCTGGGAAATGATGGCAGGGCAGCACTACCCCGGCGCGGCAGAGATTCGGGAGAGACTGGAGAAAAAGAGACAGGAGCAGCTGGCACAGATGCAGATGCAGCAGATGCAGATGCTTCCACAGGAGGCACAGATGCCACAGGGGGCAGAGCCCTCGGAACTGCATAGCAGTGGCTCAGAGAGCCAGTCCGCAAGGCGGACTTCCGGAGCGGTGCCGGACATGGCGGTAGAGGATGCCGGAGGTAGCACGATGGAAATGATGGGAGGGTTGGCAGGTGGAATGTAAGAAATGCGGACTTGAGCTGATGATTCTGGACAGAGGCCCGTTATTGTTTGAGAACGATGACAGGGCGGATATGCCGACAAGGGCATATTACAACTTCAAATTCGGATGCAGAAACCCGGAGTGTGAGGAATACAAACGGGTTCAGAAAGAGGAGAAGGTTTATATTGATTAAAAATCTTTTCGGAAACGGGAGGTTTTTATATTACCGCATTGCGCAGCGGTTGCATGGCATAAATGCGTAGTGAGGAGCGGGCGAAGGCATGAGGAACGGCGAAAGGGGGTGAACGATATGAGAAAGCATGGAAACGGGCTGGAAGTTGGTAGAGCCGGCACGATGGAAGTGAAGGCAACAAAGGGGGCTGAAAGCACAAAAGCACCCAAGAAGCAGACAGGCGGCGACCTGAGAAGCGGTAAACGCTAACTTGAAATCAGGATTTTGATTTGCGAGACAGAGGGCGAGGCGGGCAGTTTTTGGGCTGTTTGCCTTCCCCGACGAAAAGGAGGAAAGCAGAATGGCAGGATATGACGAGGATTTCTGGGGCGAGGACTTCTTGGAAGGAGAGGAAGGCGCGACAGAGGGAGAAGAAACGGAAGTAGTAGAGACAGAGGAAACAGCGGAAGATTCTGCGGCTGAGGACAGCGGCGCAGAGGATGAGGGTATCGGCACTGAGACCGATGGGGGTGATCCAGGATCTACAGCAGAGGAAGGGCAGGAATTCAGCCCCGACCTTTTGGCACGCATTGAGGCGGAGACACAGAAAAGGGTGGACGCACGCATTGCGAGGGAGTTTGAAGGAATTACAAACCCCTACACAAACCAGCCCATCCGCACAGAGGCAGACCTGACCGCCTACCGCAGTGCATTTGCGGCAGAGGAGCAGAGACAGCAGCTGGAGGAAATGGGCGTTTCCAAGGAGGTTTTGGACAGCTACATTCAGAACCACCCTGCCATGCAGCAGGCACAGCAGGTGATCCACCAGCAGGAGCAGCAGGCGGCGAATGACTTTATGGCGAAGGAATTTGAAGCGATGAAGAAGGAATTTCCGGACTGCGGACTGGAAAGCCCCCAACAGCTGAATGAGACAGAGGCAGGCAGACGCGCCTTGCAGATGTGGGCAAACGCCCCCGGCATTACGCTTGCGGATGCCTACGCGGCAACGCACAGAAAGGAAATCAGCAAAAAGCAGAGCGCAGCGGCAAAGCAGGCTGCCATGAACGAAATGAACAGCAAGGGACACCTGCGCCAGACGAAGGGCAGCAACGCAAAGGGAGACGTGCCGGCGGAGATTATGAGGGAATACAAAATCTACTTCCCGAATGCAACGGATGCGGAGATTGCGGAAATGTATTGGAAAAACCAGAAAGCAACGGAATAAGAAGGAGTTGAGAGAACATGTTTAAAGTAAAAGACAGACAGAACAGCTGTGTAGAGCCTTTTGAATTTCTGCCCGCGAAGGACAGCGAGGTTTACACACTGGGCGAGGCACTGACCTACACAGACAAGGTGACAAAATGCGGCGCGACGGCGAAGCCCACACACATTTGCATGGGGCCTGCGGATGCGGGCGTGGTTCCCGTGATGCCTGTGCTGGCAACGACAAGATTTGAAGTGCCCTATGACGCAAAGCCCACGGCAGGGACTGCGGTGACACTGGGCGCGGCAGGGCTGAGCGTGACAGCGACCACGACAAGCGGTGTTTTCACTGTGACGGATGTGGACGAAGCAAACGGAACAGCTTGCGGCTATTTCAGGTAACGGTTGAGCCGTTAAGTCAAAATCAGGATTTCAAGGAATCAATTAAACATAAGGGATGCAGTCAGAGGATGACTGCTTTTTTATTGCAAAAAAAGGAGTGAAGTACATGAGCGGAATTATCTTTTCTCAGGCGAGCGGCCTGAACGACAGCGTTTTTGGCAAGAGTCAGGAGCCTATTAAAAGCATGATTACGGCGGGCGTGGAAAGCTTTGAGGAAACCAGCCTGCTGGACAAGATTTTCTACATGGATAAGACAAAGAACTTTGCGGAGAAATACGCAACGATGACAAGCCTTGGCAATTTTCAGGACGTTGGCGAGAACGGCGCGACACCACAGGACAGCTTTCAGGAGGGCTTCTGCAAGGTAATTGAACCCAGCACATGGAAGCTGGGCTTTTCCATCACAGCGGAAATGATGGAGGACAACAAAATCGGCGATATCAGCAATGCGGCGAAGCGCTTTACCACAAGCTATGGCAGAACGAGAGAGCAGTTTGGGGCGGCACTGCTTTCCAACGGACACAACGCCAAAATGAAATGGAACAAAAAGGAATACAGCATTACCTGTGCGGACGGAAAGCCCTTCTTCTTCAAGGAGCACCCCAGCAAGGTAGACGGCGTTTCGCTGAAGCAGAGCAACCTGTTCAAAGGAGCGTTCAGCGTGCTGACGCTGGATGCGGTGCAGGAGGCAATGCAGGACTTCAAGGACGACAAGGGCAACCTCTTGAATGTGAAGCCCGACACCATCATCATCCCCAACAGCGGCCCTCTGAAAAGAGAGGTTCTGGCGGCGGTCGGCAGTGAGCTTGACCCCAGAAACAACAACAACGCTTGGAACTTCCAGTGCGGTCTGTGGAACGTACTGGTATGGGCGGAGCTGCCTAAGACCATCGGCGGCAAGCCTTACTTCATTCTGATGGACAGTGATTACATGCAGCAGTACGAATGCATGCCTTGGCTGGACAGAATCAAGCTGAAGGTGGACAGCTACATTGACCACAACACACACGCAAACGTTTTCAGCGGCAGAAGCAGATTTGCGGCAGGCTTCAACAACTGGAGAGGTGCGGCGTTGTGTGGCGAAGGTTTAACCGGAGGCACAGACCTGACAACGCTGAACGCTTAAGTCAAAATCAGGATTTTGACTTGGGGGGCAGAGGGATAAACAGATCTGAGCCTGCAAAGCAGGCGACAGCCTGTTTTCCTCGGCGGAAATCAATTCCGCCTGCGGATTGGATGCGGGGCTTTGCCCCTGCACCCCAAGGAGCAGCGGATTGAAAATTTACGGATACTTTAAGAAGGAGGCACGGGCGCATGAGCATTACTTGGAAGGAATTACAGGAAACGTGCCTGCGGAAGATGGACAGCTTGGACGGGGCAGCGCTGGCGAAGGACAGCAACAATGCGGCATACCTTTACGGTATGCCTGCCGCCGCCAATGAGGCATTGATGCTTTTGGCAACGAACGGGAGATATTGGAAGAAGCTGCTGACAATTACACAGGGAGAGGGAGAAACCGCCGCAAAAGGAGAGCCTTTGGGCGGTTTTCTTGCCTACGACCTGCGGCAGCTGGCGGATGGCTTTTACTGCATTGACAAAATCAAGCGGGCAAGCGGCACAGACTACGGCACCTATTCCGGCTACATGATGGAGGGTGACCATGTGCTGCTGCTGCCGGCAGAGGACGAAGGGACATTCCGCGTATGGTACAACGCATACCCCACGCGGATTACGGCGGAGACGGCGGCAGACTTCCCCATTGACCTGCACGAGGAGGCGGCACATTATGTGGCGCACTATATGGCAGGACAGCTTTTCAAGCATGACGACATCAGTGTAGCACAGATTTACATGAACGAATTTTTTGAATGGATGGAGCGGCTTGCGGAAAGCGGACGAAAGGCAGACGGCAGGAACGCCGGCAGCGGCGGCTGGACGAGTGTAAAAGGTTACTACTAGGCGTAGCCGTAAGTCAAAATCAGGATTTTGACTTGGGGGACAGAGGGATGAACAGATCAGTTCCAGCGCAGGCTTGAAACTGCCTGTTCTCCTCGGCGGAAATCAATTCCGCCTGCGGAATGGATGCGGGGACACCCCTGCGCCCCATAAAGATAGGAGTGATGAAAATGGGGAGATTCAGTGTACCTTCCTCGCCTGCCCGAAATGTGGTGAAGATTGAGACCTTCAAGGGGGTTGACCTCAACAGCAGCCCCAGCAACGTGGAGATTACCCGAAGCCCCAACGCGCCGAACATGATGCGAGATGTGCCGGGGAAGGTGCGCAAGCGGCAGGGCTATGAAAGAATTGCACAATTTTCCGGCAAGCGCATCAACGGGGTTCACATTCTCAGGAGCGCAGAGAAGAACGAGGAGAAGGTTTTGATTCATGCAGGAGACAGCCTTTATCTGGAGGGGAAGGCGATTTACACAGGGATGGCGGACGAGAGAAGCGTGGGGCGGCAGTTCTACGGAAAGCTATTCATTTTTGACGGGAAGAAGGCACTTTGCTACGGCGAATTTGAAACAGAGGAAACAGCCGCAGCCGAGACGGACAAGGCGGAAAAGCCGAAGGCGTTCATGGTGAAACCCTTAGAGGATGCGGCATACATCCCGACAGTGATTATCAGCCGAAAGCCGACAGGCGGCGGCACAACCTTGGAGCCACTAAACCTCATCGGGAGAAAATGGAAGGAAAGCTTTCTTTCTGACGGGACGGCGAAGGTTTACCAGCTGACGGCGAAGGATTTGGATGCAGACAAGGTTGCGGTGCGCATCATGACGAAGGAAGGCGAATGGACGGACAAGAAGGAAGGCACAGATTTCACGGTTGACCGAAAGAATGGAACTGTGACCTTTACCACCGCCCCGGGGGCAAGCCCTGTGACCGGATATGACAACGTGGAGATTACGGCGGCAAAGACGAGAAAGGGATATGCGGACAAAATCAACAAATGCAAAATTATTTCGCTTTTCGGCGTGAACGGGGCAATGGACAGGATGTTTCTTTCCGGCAACCCGGACTTTCCGAACCGAGACTGGTACTGCAAGATGGCGGACGGGTTTTTCTGGGGTGACCTCTGGTACAGCACGCTGGGGCAGGACGGCAGCGCGATTGTTGGCTACAGCATTATCAACGACCGCTTGGCCGCACACAAGAGTGATGCAGAGGAGGGGCGAAACGTCATTCTTAGAAAAGGGGAGATGGGCGAGAAGGACGCGACCTTTCCCATCATCGGGACGCTGACAGGCAGAGGGGCTTTAGGCAGCCACACCTTCGGATACCTTGGGAGCGAGCCTTTATTCCTGACGGACATCGGCATTATGGCAATTACGGCGGCGGACTTGACGGGGGAGAAATACAGTCAATCGAGAAGCTACTACATTGACAATGCGCTGACGGCGGAAAAGGGACTTGCGGATGCGTACGCATACATCTGGCGTGATTTTTACCTCATCAGCACCGGAGGCGGCAGGGTTTACCTTCTGGACGGCTTACAGAAAAGCTACGAGAGGGACAACCCCTACAGCAGCTTTCAATACGAATGCTACGTTTGGGAGAACGTGCCGGCAAGGGTTTTCTGGGAGGACAAGGAGGGGCGGCTTTGCTTTGGGGATGCAGAGGGAAACCTCTTCCGATTTTTTGACGATGTGACGAACCAGAAAAGCTACAACGACAACGGCAAGGCGATTTCTGCCAGATGGGACACGGCGGAGCTTTCCGGAAAGCTTTTCTACAAGAACAAAAACTTCCGCCGACTTGACTTTGTGCTTGCGCCTGCGATTGCAACGGGGGCGAAGGTTTTTGCGCAGGTGAAGGGGGTCTGGAGTGAGATTTTCGACAGCGGCGCGCGGGCGATGTACTTCGACTTTACGCACATCAACTGGGAGAGAATCAACTTTTCGACAGACGACACGCCCAGAACGATTGGCGGCAAGATAAAAATCAAGAAGGTGGACAAGGTTGCATTCAGTTTGCGCAACGAGCAGCTGAACGAGCCATTCGGGATTTACTCCCTTGCAATGGAATACACAGAAAACGGTAACTACAAGGGGTAGGCGGCTGAGCCGCTAACTTGAAATCAGGATTTCAAGTTGTTAAGACAGAGGAATGAACAGATCAGTTCCGGCGCAGGCTTGAAACTGCCTGTTCTCCTCGACGGAAATCAATTCCGTCTGCGGATGAAATGCGGGGACACCCCTGCACCCCGCAGACGACAAAAGGGGGTGTTTTATTTGGCAGATACGAAAAGAGAGGATGCGGCGGCATACGTCATTTTGGACAGCGCGCTGAACGGGAAGGGCGTTTCCGCCCAGACAAACCCCATGGAGAAGCCGGAGGACGAGGCGAAGGCGGTTTTTGACGAGCTTTCCAAGGACATCATCATTCCTGCATTTAACAAATTTGTGCTTTTCATGGCGGCGCAGCTGGGGATGATTGACATGACGAAGGACGCGGACAAGCCGATTTCCGCCGCGATGCAGACCGCCCTTGACAAAAAGCAGGACAGGGAGAAGCGAACGGGGAGCGAAACGCTTTACAAGGTGCTGACGGACAACAACTTTACGGACGAGGCGGCGGAGCAGCTGGCGGCAGCCTTTGCGGCACTGCACGAGCATGCAAACAAGGCACTTTTGGACGGGCTGACGCAGGATGACATTGACAACTGGAACGGGGCGAACGTGCTGACGAAGGACAACACCACGCCTTACGAGCCGAGGGGCGAATATCAGCCGGCTACGGTGCGATTTGTTCTGGACAGGGTGGTTGCGATTGGGGCGGCAGACATGCAGGCGCGGATCTACGACCCACAGAACCGGCAGGCGGACATCTTCGGGGAGATGGACAAGACAGCGGCGGCCCTGCGAAAGGAAATGGCAGAGGCCTGGGAGAATGCAAGATACATCATTGACGATGTGACCGGGGAGAAATACCGGCTTGGGGTTTCGGGCGGCGGCTTATATTACAGGAAGGAGGAGAAGGCATGAACGAACCGATTTTTATTGCGCGGCAGGACACGCTGGAGCAGGAGATTCTGCCGGCACACTGGCTTTCGCAATACAAGCTTTTCGGGGAGGAAAGCTACACCTTTCAGGACAAGGAGATTTGGAAGAAGTTCTGCATGAGCCGTGCTGCGGCAAATGACAGGGACATGCACGCAGAAGCGTTAGAGGAAATGCTGACGACATTTTCT
>OCHG01000547.1_pt1 | contig 34757 bp, 37 predicted proteins | sample 1538801 | NCBI WGS metagenome assembly OCHG01 (sample SAMN04571727, study PRJEB22368) | human gut metagenome | biome: human gut; material: stool | host: Homo sapiens | place: Luxembourg | collected 2012-09-20 | reverse complement strand
CTTAGTCAGCGGTCTGCAAAACCGTGTACGGCGGTTCGAATCCGCCAGGAACCTCAACTATCACTTTAAAGCCCTTGAAAGTCAAGCACTTTCAAGGGCTTGTTTTTTACGGAGACCGTTTCGGGGACCACTTGAAAATTCGAGAATATTTTCCAATATTTCTTTTGATTATTTTTAGGATTCAGTTTACAGTGGAAGCACAAATGATTTAAAGTGATTTGCCATTCAAGAATCTCGTAGTCCTTAAGTGTTCTTTCTATTATATGTGATTTATATGAAGAAATATAGATTGAGGGGATTGTGTACCCCCTCTTCTATGGAAGACCAGCTAAGGGACCATAACTAATGTAGTTTAATTTGGTGCTATAATTAAGTAACCTGCCAAATCTTCCGGTTCATCATTCTTGGGTGCTTCATTTATAATATCCCAAACTAATGTTTTACCTACAATTGATTGTATAAAGCTAGCAAGGTTATATATATCCTCTAATTCTAATTTGCAGTCTATATTCCCAATAAATAGTAATTTACACTCTTTGTTTGCTTCCAGTTTGATAGAGTTACTAATTAATTGGCGAATAACCTCAATAGACAAATCAGAGAAGTTTAGTGACAAGATTATACTTTCACTATCTCTAATAACCTTAAACTTAAAAGACTTTACTCTCATTGTAGCTTTCTTTCTAATGGATTATGTTATCAGCTATGTTATCAAAACGTGCAAATTGACTGGAAAATTTTAATAAAGTATTTCCCGTCTTTCCATTACGATTTTTAGCAACTATGATTTCAGCCATACCGTGCAAATCATTTTCTTTTTCATCTTGGTATATTTTGTAATATTCGGGACGATGGATAAAGCAAATCATATCTGCATCTTGCTCAATAGTTCTGGATTCTCGTAGATCACTTAATTGAGGACGTTTTCCCTCAATGCCTTCACGTGATTCTTTACCACGATTTAACTGTGAGAAAGCTATAATAGGAATATTCAATTCCATAGCCAATGCTTTGAGCGAACGAGTAATTACGCTAACCTCTTCTTCACGATTGCTATAACTCATGCCACTTGTATTCATCAGTTGGAGATAGTCAATGATAATTAGCTTAACTTGATGTTCTCGTACAAGGCGAGATGCCTTAGTGCGAAGTTCTTGTATAGATAACGCTGGTGTATCATCTAGAAAGATAGGTGCATCTTCTATAATTTTTTCTGCATCATCCAATAAGGCTTGTTCTTTCTCACTATACAATTCTGCATGATTTATTTCCACGTTGCTTACATTTGATAAAAAACGATTCATGAATTGAACAGTGGACATTTCGAGGCTAAAGTAAGCAATAGGGGTTCTATTAAGGATGGCGATATTTCTCACCAAGGATATTGCCAATGCTGTTTTTCCCATTGCTGGGCGTCCACCAATCACAATTAATTCTCCTTTTTTCCATCCGAATGTAATTTTATCCAATTCAGTGAAACCGGATTGTATGGCTCTCTCACCTACATACTCATATTTGAATATACCCAATTTTTTCATATTCTTTTTCTTATTTAGTCTTAGTGTGAGCAAAGTAACTAAGACATATACGTCATTTTACGACGTAACTCTCGAAAAAAAGAAACCGCTACAACTTGACATTATAGCGGTTCTTGTTCGTAGTTAGTATGTAATACTTTGATTTATATTTCATTACATGAGAACAAATGTTTTTTATTCCACATCATTATTCAAGAAAATATCCAATTTAGCTTCGGAAGTCTCTGCTTTTTTGAATAATTTCTCAATAGGAGTAATTTTCTTGCTATACCATTTCCTCATTTTGGAACTAACAGTTGCATACTGTTGGAGTATAGCCAACGTCTCGCTCAAGTTTTTACCCTCCAAGCTTAAAGTAAGGTATTCAGTTGTTGCAAGATATGCATTGTAAGCATTCTTGTGTATTTTGGGCACATTATCTTTATACCCTTGTTGACCTCTATAATAAGTGTAAGAACATTCCACGCATTGTAAGTCGTCAGAAATCTGTTCTACCATTTTTTTCATCATAGATAAAGTATCATACTTCTGCATGAAGTCTCGACTGATTTTATCAATGTATTCACTTATCAATTTTACCGATTTATAATATTTTCCATCATTTTTTTTAATCCCTCTTTCCGTGTATTCATTGCGTAGACGAATAACATCATCTAATTCTTTTTTATGCGTTTCGACCGCAGTCTCTAAAGCCGAGGATTTTCCACTACTCTCATATGCTCCTTTTCTACAATATACTACGTTAGGACGAACAAACTCCATTTCTTTTATATTCATGGAAACTTTTGTAGGGAGAATTTCTTGCAGCTTGTTATATAAGGAATCATACTGAAGTTCTAATAGCTTTTCTTTTCTTAATTGCTCCACATCATTTCCATTTTGATCTACTATCTTCTTAGAATATACTTCGTTATCTTTATATAAAGATACCTCATAATATTCATTTCCTGCTTCTCTCAGAACTTTTATAGATTTGGTTAAAGCACCATTATCATAACATTCTATCACATCTGTGCTTAGGTTCTCTTTTTGTGTGATAGTTTTGCCATCTTCCGCATAAAACGAAATGATATTATCATCTAGTTTCTCAATTAATATGCCCGTTTCGCTATATCTGGTATACTGAATTGGAGTTGTTATATTTCCATAGTTTCCTGGTGTCACTTGAAGTATTCCTTTGTATTCTATTTGTCCGTTTTGAAACCAGTTTGTGTTATATTGTTTGTCATCTACTAATTTTGCATGGCTTTTCTTTTGCCCTCTATTTTGGGCATCCGTGTAGTAGGATGTTTTCTCTATCATTTCATCTTCCTTATATATACATTCTTCCAAAAGATAGTGCCCACTACTTCCCAAATTATAATTCTTTTCCACTCCGCTCTTTTTCCCATTTAGATAGTTTGTGGATTTAGAAATATATTTTTCGGGTGTTCCGAAATATTCGATACATAATCCATGTAAAGCTCCATGATTGTAGTTTGCGGAGATTAGTAACATTCCATTCCTGTCGTATTCCTTATAGGAACCATGTCTTGTTCCAGTACCCGCAATTACAGTAAAAGACTCATGTAAACGGGAATTCCCCCAATCCCAATAAGTTTTTTTAGTCACAAGATTCTGCGCACTAGCTATATCAACTGATGATATTATAATGCAAATAAAAAATAAAATTCTAAATTTCATATTTTCCTTGATATTAATTTCTTTTTTGTTGTATGCAATCTCAATTTATCTGTATGATGTTGGTAATAGGATTAGGCGTTGATTCCGTAATTTCCACATTACCGTCTATATCAATCGTTCCGATAACAGATTGGCTTGTACTATATTGAAAACCTGCAAAATATAACAAATCTGAACCCTCCATTGTATAAATGGAACGAAAATCAATGCCTTCGCTTGACAAGTCCAATTCCTTGATACTGTAGTTCTCCAATGCTATAATATCCAATTTATCCACAGATTTTCGTGCATATAAAGCATTTGTTGTGACATAAGTGGAACGATCGGTGGCAAAAAATCCATTCAAATTAGCTGAAACTTCTGTCAATGCCTTTGTAGCAAACTGATATTCATAAGTGCGACCATAATAATTTATCAGCATTGTAGCCCTGCGTTCATTCCATTTCACTTGTATATCATTGGGTTGTGGTCTTCCCCAATAATCAAGAGATTCCGTCTCTGCCATAATTTGACTTTGGAGTTCTTTATTCTCATTTAGCTTGCTAACTACAAGTTTGTAAGATTCATGTTCTCCACTAACAGCAGTGAGATATAAATCTTCGTTGTCGTGAGATACAAAAGCATTTCCATATTCTGTGTGGGGGATAAAATTAGAAATGATAAACTGCTGCGTACCATACGACGGACGGATATATCTGTAACCATAGAAACAAGTTCCCTTATTGTTGACAACAAAAGAAAGAGAATTATCTGCATACAATTCTAACTTTAAGTTAGAAATATCCTGTGTATGAATTTTATAAAGTCTTCCTCCACCCATATTGTTTTCCATGTTAGCCATGACATAGATATTTCCCTTATTGTCTGTTACGGCATTCTCTCCATTTAGTCCTGCACCTAAATCATATATCGCTTCTGTGGATTTATCGACAAGATAGGAATATCCGCCTATTCTCTCTTCGTTCGGTAGCAAGAAGCCATCTTCGTCATACGTTGGTCTGTAATTGATGTCCCCGCCTGTAAACATCAGATACTTTTTATTAATATCCCATATTGAAAAAGAACCGCTTATTCTAATCGTATCACCCTTATTGTCAATCCACGATAATTCCATGTCTCTACCGTCTTTCTTAATCTGTCGATATTGGGCAGAAGAAGAACGGGTATTAGTTCCACTTGTATAGATATACTTTGCATCTTTGATATTCAACCCCACAATATCACCGTGCTGTGGCGGTTGGGACAGTTCATCATCATTACTGCAAGATACAAGAAAAAAGGCTGTACAAGCAGCCAATAAATACTTCAATTTCATAATACTATTTTTTTATTTTATTAGTAATTCTATCTGATAATCCTTTCAATCCTACTTCATTTAAGTTTTTCAACTTTGCTTCTTTTCCTATCAGAAGAGGGTGTTTAGGATAGCCTTTCGTGGTAGCTCCGTAGGCTTTGAAATGATAGCTTCCACTGAACAGGCTGATTATACCTTGTATGTTCTTATCTTCGTTTCCGAATAACAGATCAGACAAATATGTCCGTTTTGTATCGTCAATAACCGCACCCCAAGCGCACCACACATCTGCCTGTTCAATGGTAGACAACAATTCTTCTATGGCTGCAAGATTGCGCAAATGAATCTCTATGTCGTAAGTATGGTCCGTATCCATGTTGTTCGGATTGGTTGCTCTTTGAGGGTAAACATTCAGCATATACCATGCTCTGTATTCACCGCTTCTTTTTGCATAGTCTTGCACCCTTCTCAGTGTCGGGTCAAGGAAGTTAGGCAGTGCCATGCTAGGATTGATACCAATGCAAACCAATACATTCTGTTTATCCGTATCGAATTGCTCACCTAATACATAACGCACGTCTGTAAGTTCACAGTCGTATTTTCTACGATATTCGTCCGACACATCATAGTTATACACCCAACCATTTTTTACTATTTTCTTACTCATAATCTCTAAAAGCCTTATTGCTTAGTATTTCTAAGCACAAAGATAAATCTTTTTTTCAACTTTACAAATTCAAAAACATGGTTTTATGAAATCAGATATTGATCTATTTGTCATTAATAGAATTAGAGAAAAGCGAAAGGAATTGAAAGTGTCTCAGCGTGGTATGGCAGAGATACTTGGCTGTTCTGCTGGTTTTATCGGACAAGTAGAGAGTGAAAACTCTGATACTAAGTATAGTGTACATCAACTCTATCTTATCGCAAAGGATTTTGATTGTTCTCCAGCAGACTTTTTCCCTTCTCTTGATTCTGATTTTTAATCCAGTTTTGCTTGCAAAGCTAAGACTATGGGTACGACAATTTCAGTCGGTGCTCGGATGTTTTTTTCATATTACATTTATCTGGAAAAAAATAACCGCTACATTGCTGTAACGGTTATGATATTATTTTCTTAATTTCTCAATTCTGCTTTATCTCTTCAATTTCGTTATCAGTGTCGATAATTAGATACTGTTGTAGTTGAGTGTCTGTAAATATCAACTTACTTTCTTCCTGTGTTATAATGCTAATCTCCTTTATTCTGGTATGTCCGACTACATGATGGTAGTTAGGGAGTGCGGATTTACTTAAAGAGTCTGGTCTAATCCATAATGGACTTTGATAGACATTATTTCCGGCAGCATCGCTGTTTATTTTATTGACGAAATCTAATACTAATGGATATGTTTGAAACAGATTGTTTATATCTGTATAATGTTGCATTCCTTTTTCTCTCATCCATATACGGCTTACACCTGCATGGGAAAACAGATAATTGTCATAGCAAACACACGCTTGAATTGTCTTTTCCCGAATCAGGACTATAAGTTCATCTTGTATAAGATCGGATAACCGTTGAGTGAAGCGGTTGCTTCTCACACCTCCGATATACTGTAAGTCATGGTTGCCTATTAGCAAATCAACGTTAGTATATTCTTCTTTAAAGTCAAGTATAGAGTGTAGATTTTCTAACTGTTCTTCTGGAGAAATAAGACTATGTTTGTCATCTACATAATCCCCAAGAAAGATAAATCTGTCCACATTCCCTCTTTCCTTATTGATAATATTCTTCCATTCTGTCAGTCCATGAATATCACTAATTATACATATTTTCATAAGCGTTAGTATTGGGATATAGCTTTTTGTAAGCGTTTTATAATTCTTTCTCTGAGCGATAATGGGTATAAGACTTCTACTTGTTCTCCGTAACTGATTATCTTATTTTCTAATTCCGGATTGATAATTAGGTGTAAAGTGACAATGTTTTCATCTATAGTTTGAGACTGGTGTAGTGGTAGAGCTTTCAGATAATGTAACATAGTATCGGAAAATCTTAGTTCCACTTTTTCTATTGGGGCATTTGGATTGTTATCCGGTTCATAGATTATCCCATATATTTGATTGAATTTATCCGCAGCCAGCTCCAATACTTTCTCTCGTTGAAAATGATTATCGGTAATAATAAGGTCACTAATCCTGTCAAGCCCAAAAGTGCGAAAAGCTTTCAGTTCATCAACATAGGCAAACATATACCACATTCCTTCAAACTCTTTCAATAGATAAGGAAAGACTGTATATTCTTTTAATCTGCCTGTTTGATAGTTTCGATGTTCAAAGTGGATGCTCATTTGGCTCTGGATTGCTTGCAGTAAACGACCGATATTCTCAACTCCTTTTGCGTGAGGGGTAGGGCTAATAGATAAGTACTCTAGGAGTTTGTTTCTGTCTTTGACGGTGGAGAGAATAATATCAGAACTTTCAGCTAGTCCAATAAAATAGAGCAATTTATCGAAATCGAATGTACTATCTGTTTGAGCATAGTAACCATTCTTTTGTTCATCGTATATGATTTCTATATCGAAATTACTTCGTATATCAGCTAGATCTCTTTGAAATGTCCTCTCTCCAATCTCTACGTCATATCGTTTCATGTAGTCGAGCAGTGTACGCTTGCTGGGATAATCATTCTGTAGAATTCTACGAATGATTAGATAGTTTCTTCGTATGGTATTTTTGGTTGGCATAAATGTTTATATTTGTAGGTCAAAGCGATTACTGATATTCAATATCACTTATGGAATTAGAGTAGACTCTCGAAATAAGAAACGTTGTAATGAACAGTATTTGGACAAATTATCATTTGGCTACCACAAGAGTGAATATGCCCAAATACATGGTTACGAGGTTTGTATTTAGCAATCACATCTTTTAATAAAGAGCATCCAGTACCTTCATCCAGTACTCCTTTTGCTGGTCCATGGGTTATCAGAAAGTCTATGCTCGATGGAATTTCTTGTTTATGATGTAACCACGGGCGTGCTGTGATAGAATAGAAATGAATATTATCATACTTTATCCCAGAATCTTCCAGCAATGTAACACCTTTAGGGATTAGCAATTGTGCATCTTCTGGGCATAAATCGAACAAGAGTTCATGATTACCAGCCACAAATATACGTAATTGAGCGGGTTGGGCAGCATACCAGTTGAGGAAATCGGATAATTCCTGTTCTTCTATACCTGCTACTCCGTCTCCAGCGCAAATCAAGATGTCAGCTTCTGACGGTATTCTTAGTTGAGAGTGCATCCCATGAGTATCAGAGAATGCGAATATTTTATGATTCTTATATGGTATAATCATATTCTTTGTATTTTTAGGCTGTAAATTTACGAGATTGCCAAATAGGAACAAACAATATCAAGTATAATCTATTCATAATCTTGAAATCTATGTTACACTACATATCCTAAAGGCTTGTTTATGATTATATCGGCGTTGTATTGTAAATTACTCCCTCTCTTCTTTCTTTTTTCTTCCTCTTTTCTTTCTATTCAATAGGAAATTCAGATAGATACTTGGCTTGAAACTGGCAATCTTTTTAGCCGGAATATCAATCGGAGCAAATGTACTAGGGTTCATTCCTTTTCTCGCAGCTTTTTGTTTCACTGAGAACGTTCCAAAACCAATCAAAAGCAGCCTTCCATTTCTTACCATTTCTTCGGTAATGATTTCTATTACTGCATTTAGCACTTTTCTTGATTCAAACTTGCTTAACCCTGTTCTTTCCGCAATAGCATTTGTTAATTCTTTCTTATTCATGTATTTACAGTTTAAATATTACTCAATATATTATAGTTCTTATACAATTTATTGTTCTGCTTCCATAAGGATTGTCATTCCTATTTCTTTGGCTATTAAGTATTCTATTCTTGCTCCTTTGGAGGCTTGCCAGTTGTTAAGCAAGAAGATAGCTTCGCAGTCAAATAGGAGTTTTATATCATCCAGCATATACTCTTTCCATGTCTTTCCCTCAATCGGTGTATTAACTTTTATAGGGTTAATAGGGATATATCCTTGTACAGTCAGTGCTTTTTCTGCTTTATCAAATTTAGCTTTGGCTTCCTCTACTCCTAATCCTGTAATTTGTCCTGAAATGTATATTTTCATTAGATTCTGTTTATAATTTTACATCCATTGTCTAATAAACATTTTCAAGAATTGTTCCGTTTTTGCATATTATGACGAGGCGTCATATCTTGTCATACAGCATGGATACTTAAAGTGGTTAGAAATAGAGGATAGGGATTGTTTAATAGTATTTCTCTATAAATCAATTCTTTATTCTTTGTAAATCACTTTAAATAAATAAAGAATTTCTGCAATATTCTTTATATGACGTTTCTGTCATATGTTATTCAATTTAAGTATCAATTTTTTATTTTATCTCTAATTTGGGATAGGATAAAATCGGCATTATGTTCTTGATTAAGAAAAGTCTGCATCATTGCTTTGATTTTCTTCATTTGTTTACCTAACGCTCCTTTGGTCTTGTTTGAGTAAAGAGATATATCTTTAATTTCTTGCTCAATGCTTCTCAAATCGAATTTGTGATAACGGATAATGCACCATAATCCATAGTCTACAATATTGTTTATTTGTATGGTATTAGATTTATGTGAGATATCTGCATCAAATATCTTGTTGAATAAAGATAGTAAGATGTTTTTGTTAGTGTTCATTACTGAATGGAAATCTGTGTTGGAGATTTCTAACTCCTTCATTATTTTTCTTTTATTCTCTAATTTTATCTCAAATCGGGTTTTACCTTGAAAATAGTTGAGGATTGATTGCTTCGCACCTGTTTGCTTTAGGAATGTCTTATTCCTATATAATGAAATTTCTGCTTCTTTATTATAAATGGTTATTGACTCTCTGCAATCTACGGCTTTTACATCTTTAGTGAACAAAATTCCATCTGTGTATCTGTGCCATTTATATCGTCTATACTCTCCATTATATTGGTTGAGTCTATCAAGAATTTCACTAGTCAATTTTAAATCTACATCTTTGGTTATATGTAGCTTATTGAAATAACAGTTCTCAATAATCTTATCAATATCTAATTTGCAAATATTAAGGTTTTCAATGTTGAGTAAGCATTGCCGAAATGTTTGTGCGGAGATTAATAGTGGATAGTCTTTGAATAATATTTTAGATGAGAACTCTATCGTCATTCTTTTAGATTTGTAATTCACTCTAATATACAATTGAAAAGGAATTATATCTGTGTGTTTACGAGAATGAAATTCTACTTTTCTTGCTTCTCCACTGGCTAAGTCTATATCATTATCAAAGAATTCATCATTTACATCGGATATATACTCACTATAAGTAACGAATCTAACTGTGTCAAATGTAATTGTCTTGTCTAAATTGCTCATATTAACTTTTATAATATTTATTAGCAAGGTTGCCTGATTGAATACCGAAACCCAACTTGTTAGAGCGAATACAGCAAGAGCCAGACTATGAATAGCCCAGCTCTTTCTCGTAGTAATATTTTGACTTCGGCTTTTAGCGGTGTTCTAAGTAAGCCGAGTTATCATTTTGGATTCTTCCAAATAAGTATTAAACTTACTATGCTGACAAGATTCTCTGAAACCATGAGGCATAAAAAGCAAATCGTTTTTTGTAGTCAGATGTGGTCTTTTACATGGTTCATGCAGTAGTTTATACTCTGACCACTTTAATATCTTTACCTCGGTAGGCTCTTCTGGTGATATGCTTATATGATATATTGGCTCTTTCTTGTTTAATAGAACCCTCAATATGGAATTAAAACTTTTAGATGACCAAATTGTGATGTTTGTATCCGACATTTCTATAACTTCTCCATTAGGAATCGATAATCTATCAGATAAGATATCGAAGAGCCATGCAATCTCTTTGTCGTTTTTCTTCTCAGAGGTAAAAAATCACAATTACTGTCTATTGAGTAACACCGTGCTACCTTTTCTTTGCACAGTACATATAGAATTTCTTGAATGCTCTCACTCTTTGATTTACTTTTGTTGTTCATAACTTAAAAAAAATAAATTAATAATATGGCTAGTTGTTGTTAGTTAATGATTTAATGATGTAATCGCATAGGTCTAACCCACCAGCTCTTTCTTCTTCAGTTGCATTATTCTCTAATACGTCGTTTATAGAGTAGCTTGCAAAGAAGATATGTTTGGATATATCTTCAACTTTAGCTTTCCATTGCTGGTAACATCCTAAGTCGGGAAAGAAAATAACATGCCTGTGGGCTAATACCTTGCATTTTTGTAAATTCAATCCTCCTAATCCTCCACTTGCGATGCAAACTAAATCCGGAAATATTATGGAGGCTACTATGGCTGTTTTTTCGCTTTCAAAGACAGCAACAATCGCATTAGGATATTTTTTAAGTAGATGTTCTCCATAGAAACATTGCTTTAGTTTGAAATCTGCTTTTAACCTATGCTCTTTCTTTAGGTAGTAATGAACCCAGTTTATCATATTAGGTCTATTTTCATCTTTGATTCTCTTTCCTGTTCGTTGATTATAAAGCATAATTTTTCCTGTACGTATTTGGTTGTTATAATCTCTCTGCCAGAAAACTACTGCTCCATTGATTCTATGCGAACCACCTAAATCGTATTTTTGTACAACGTCTTTGATTACTCCTATGCCATAATGAGGGTTATTTCCTATTAATTTGAAAAGCCATATGGTAAATGTGTTAATGTATCGTTTATTCCACATTGATATCTTAACGTATTTTTCATCAATTATATCATAGTCTTTTTCATTGATATTAATTGGGGATTTTGGTTGCCTTTTTTTTCTGTATAGTTCATTCCTTTTTGTTTTTTCTTCTGAATGTTCTTGGAAATGTACTTTAGGGGGCTTATGAAAACCGCATTTGATAAGTCGATTGCACTTTCCTACATCTTCTGCAATGTATTCCATTGTAGTATTGTCTATATATCTTTTAAACTCACGTTTTCCACAGTTGGGGCAAATATGTATGAAATTAGCGCCCCTTCTGTTATCTAAAGAATAGCGATATTCTTTTTCCATATTCAAGATTATCATTTATTATCGTCATTATCGTAATGCTCCATACTGTGGTTATTACGATAATGACGATTTAAGTTATTAATTTTGTTTTTCTATAAATACTTGCCGTGCTTTTCCACCGATAGCTTCTACTTTAAAATTCTGTTGTTTAAGTAGCCGGGAAAATACTTTATAACCAACTGGAATAGTACGAGTGCGTGAGCAAAAGTTGGCATACTCGTCATACAGAAACTTTAACGCCATATAGCTCTTAGTACTATGAGTGTAATTTTCATATTCGAGAAATTCGGATAGAGGATTTACTTCTTCTACAAATTCGTTTAAGATTTTGTCGGAAGCAGCACATGGGGAAAAACGTTTTTGTTTGAGAATTTTTTGGAGACCTTCAAGTACCATATTAAATATGCCGGGGAGGTCAGTTTCGCAAATTTCTTTAGCAAGGTTTACGTTTACATCTTTGTCTTCTACCGTTATAGTGAATTTTAGAATTAAAAATCTACGAAGTAATCCTTGGGTATATTCAGAGCTTTCTTTAGGCAATTGGTTGGCATTATACATTTGTTTAGCATAATTGCACATCGTAATATGCTGCTTTCTAATTGCCCGTGCGTATATAGGCTCACCCGAAGTCATTTTTTTTAGTACGATGGGGTCATATCTGCCCCCAATGTCACTACCATAATTTAGTAGCTTGTTATGCAAGTCTATTCTGCAATATCCTTTATCCTTTGTAACCTCTTCTAGTGACAAATTGCATACATTTTCTTCACCAAATAATTTTCGTACTATTTCGTAGATAACAGATTTACCGTTTTTCCCTTCCCCGAGAAGTAAAAGAAATTTTTCTAGTTTTAAGTATTTGGTTAAGGTATATCCCAAATATTCAAATAAGATAACTTGCGATTCTATATCCGGAAGCATCTGATTTAAGAATGTATAAAATTTATCACATTTTGCATTTGGATCATAATCATACTTTAGGCAATAGGTCAATTTATCTTCTGGTCTATGTTCTCTAAGAATTGCGCCCGTTTCGTTCACTTCCAATGTCCCATTGCGGAAATTGACGAGTACTGTTTCACATTTGGTTTCAGAAGAATCTTCTGGGGTGTAAGCTGCAGAGTGCAGTTGGTTATATAAGCGATCTCTTGTGCGATAGAATTGTGAATCAATGGAATCATAGTTCATTGCTTCTGCCACTTTTCCTAGAAGATATTTGGCTTCATTTTCTTCAAGATTCTGCCAATACACTCCGTTATATATGAATATCTCTCCTTTTATAATTGTTATATTGCGGTTATTTTGGTCAGCTATCTTTTTGAATTCGTCTATTGTTATAACTGTTTTTTGTATTACATTGGCTTTTTTACCATCCGGATTATTTGCAATCGCATCAAAATCGATGGGACGAGCGCAACTGATTAGATGTTCTATAACTTCTTCTGGACTTGAAGAGGTCGGCAGTATAGTTGGCTGAGTAGCTTGCTCAAAGTTGTTAATACTTTGAGTTACCATTTCAAGCATAGAAGTTGATTGTTGTTTAGTATCCATATCCAAGCCCTCCTCCCACGTTTAATTTGACTAAAGTAGCTTCAACTTCCTTTGCTTTGAAGAGAGAACGTCTACCAATTTTGTAACATACCAGAATCTCTAAGTTCACCCACCGATGTAAAGTTGAATAAGATATGTGTAAAAGTTCGCAGACTTCTTGTCTACTCATATAAGTATTAGTAGTGGATTTTTTTGTTGCTCTCTTCTGGGCATCGGCTAACTCTTCTTTGATAGTGTTCCTTACCTGTGAACCGAATTGGATCATCAGTTCTTCTGGGTCTTCAAGAATAAAGATTTTCTTTTTCATCTGTTTTCTATTTTTTATTATTAATCGTTTTGATTTGAAGAGTTGCGCAACTTCAACGATGCAAAGGTATGGCAAAGTGCAGGTTTACAGGGGATAAGCTTATTCCGTAAAATGGCTGGTTTATTCTGAATTTCGTTAGTTTTATTCTGAGGCAAAAAAAGGTTTATGTAGAAGTAAGTCGAATGCTTTAGGTAAGTATTTGATTTATAGAAATAAAAATGGCATACCGTGTGAGGATATGCCATCGTGTAGTTTATAAAATGGAATGTCGTTAAATTAGGGGTATTTTGCGATGAAGCCATTTATTTTTGTTTGCAAATCATGGCTCAATCCTTTTTTCTGACGATACTTTTCTTCAAGAATGAATCGAATAAACTCCCGTACTTTTGGATTTTCTGTATCCAATTTATCCAGTAGTTCTATTACTTCTATCCAATTATTAGTAAAAGGTGTTTCTTTATAACCCATTGTGGGAGAACGGAGATATTTTTCTGCTGTACTGTAGGTGGTTCCAACTAAGTTTCTGGTAAATTCAACGAAAGAAACTTCTTTTGTGTCAACATCTAAATAGTACTCAAATAAAGATTTGATAATATAAACTATTTGTTTTGTATCTATTTTATTGACTGAGGAATCTGTTAATAAAGACATGGCATTTCCTATGTGTTTTTGTAGTAGAATATACCAATGAATTAAGGTTTGATTAGTTAAATGTGAGATTAGCTCTTCGGAGAATCCACATAGCTTGTTGTTAAGTAGTTGAAGTTTGCTATTTAATAAGATACTAAAGTCTGTAATTTCTTTCTTTTCAGACTTTGCGCATTCATACAATTCTTGGAATATTTCCTTGTCTGTAAAGAAACTGAAAAAATCATTTTTATATTTTTGATTTTTAATATGGGGAAATTCATCTATTCTGTAGTATCCGTTTTCAATTATGTTCTTTTTTAGGGGAGCGTTTAATGCATCATATCCAAGTATTTGTTTATGCTCTTCAAGAAGATACTTCTCCATCAAATCTTCGCATGACAACTTATAAAGTAGATTTCCATCGTAATATATCTGTTTGTTAAAGAGTTCAAAAGAACAGATTTCTTCATTGCATTGTTGATACCCGTTATTACTTATGAAATCCTCTATTTTTTCTTTGGAGAAGAAGCCTATTTGAGAAGTAATCATAAAAAAATCAGCATCTAAATGTTGTATTGCCAATTTGAAACAATCAAGGGAAATTTCAAGATAGCCCAGATACTCCCATACTGACTGTAGAGGGAGTTTTATTTCTTTCTTGGGAAATTCTGCCCCATCATACTTTAGTAGTTCTTTTAACGTTGTTGAATCCATAATATAATATTTTGTTCTAAGATACTGTACTTGCTTTAAACCATCAACATTTTGGTTGTAAAACTAGATTGTTGATCTAAAAAAATCATGATTTAATAGCATTTTTGCATTTTCTTCCTTGGTTATTCTAACGTAACGCATGAAGCTACTCTCGGTTTTATGTCCTGTAATCTGCATGATTGCTAAGGAGGGGATCCCCTTCTTTGAAGCGTTGGAAGCAAAACTTCTTCTTGCTGTATGAGATGTTACCATTTCACATTTTTCATAGGTAACTTCTTGCCGTATTCCTCCTTTTGTTTCCATTATATTAATCTTTTCAGTAATTCCAGCTTTGCGACATATCTTTTTAAGCATACGATTAGTTGCTTGGTTACATTGTATTACAGGGGGCTTATTGCCATATTTCTCTAAGATGATTTTTACAACGGGATGAATTGGGATAACCACCTTTGTAGCTGTCTTTTGAGTAACAATTGTAATAGTCTCTTCTTGGAAATTGATATGCTTTGCTGCAAGACGGGCAATGTCGCTATATCTAAGTCCTGTATAGCAACTTATTAGAAAGCCATCTCTTACCTGTGCTTGATTGTCTGGGAGTTCTAAAGTATAGAGTTTCTCTAATTCGCTTTCATTCAGATAGATTGATTCGGCATCTTCACGAAACGCTTTGAAATCTTTTTTCTTGAAATCATCATTGATGGTATATCCATTCTCGTTTGCATATCTCATAAACACCTTGATGTTTTTTATGAATTTACCGATTACACTAGGGCGATACAGCCCACGAGAGTGCTTAGTTTCGTTTAAATAACTAACAAAGTCATTATAGAAATCCATATTAATAGATTCTAAAGTTAATTTTACGTTACGATCTTTTGAGTATCTTTTCAATGCACTTTGCGTTGAAACGTAGTTTCGTATTGAACCCGGAACTAGCTTTGCCCCCTTATCATTTAAAATTGAACCTTCTCTACATAAGGTTATGAAGAAGTCAATATAGGAAATGAAATCTGTAAAGGTGCGTTTGGTTTCTACTTGCACTCTATTCAGTTCTTTCATCATTTCAGCTTTCACTTGGTCTGCCATTGGTTGTATGTTGTGTAACTTGAAGTTTTCCATTACCCAAATGAAGAGATTAAGTGTTCTTTCTATCTCTTTATTGATATTACGCAATTGCACCTGCAATAATGGATTTCCTTTTAAGTTTGGATTCCGCTTCGGATCTTCGATTGCTCTTCCTGTGGCGTTATCCCAATGGCATGGTTTGATTTTGTATTCAGCCGGAAGGTGAATGTTTAATCTTACCTTATTAATAAATACACGCATTCTTATTGCGGAGAACTCTGCATTAGAGTCTTTAAGAGAGAATTTAGGATTTGCTACGGTGTAGCATGTTTTAATTTTAATCATATATTAATTATTCCATTATTACTTTTCAAGGGTCGTTCCGTTGTATTTCTATATGACGAAGCGTCATGAGTGATTTTCTGCTGCTTTTTATCTGATTGCAGAATATGACGCTCTGTCAAATGATCGGACCACTTGTCAGTAACCTGTTCACAAAGATTGCACCTCCATAGCGTGCCAAAGTAGTGATATTGCTAATGAAAAGTTTTTTTAAAAACCGTAATTAATTGTATTTAAGTGCAATAGTGGATTGACCGTTTGTTGGTTAAAGAATTAAAATATTTAGTATTAAAAACGATAATTAGCTTATAGTTACATATATGTCATTTTGTCTTTTTTTTGAAGATGGTTCAGTGACTTTATGGCAGGGTTTTGTCTGATAAATACGTGTTTCAAACTAATATTTAGGGATAGGTAGTTAATTTCTTATTCTTTAAAAGTTGATATCTAAATATATTTTTCTTAACTTTGTATATAGTATAATGAAAAATATTATAAGAATGAAAGGAGCTGATTTAAAGTTTGCTGACGAAATTCGTTTGAAACTTATTGAGTGTGCAACTAAGACTCAATTTATATGTTATAGTGACCTTGTTCCTAATGTGTTAAGCGATAATCGACATATGAATCGCTTATGTAAAATATTAGATCATATTTCCGAAACGGAATGGAAGGCTAGAAAGCTTTTGTTGTCTTCTATTGTCGTACAAAAAGGGACAACAATTCCAGGTATTGGATATTTTGATTTATGCGCTAAATTACAAGTCTCTACAGATTATAAGGAAATGCAAGATAAATGTTTTGACTTTTGGAGAGATGAGGAAAATAGGGCTAATTTTGCATAATTGACTTTTATTTCAACTTGATTATAATAGTGTAACTTTTAAATGAAAAAATATGGCTTTAATAGATGAAATAAATCAAAGAAGTAAAGAGATATTTGCGGATAATTACGCTATCTCAATAGGGGAAATATTAAGTATGTATAATGATGGGGACTTAGAAATACATCCTGAATTTCAACGTTTCTTTAGGTGGACAAGTACTCAGAAAACGAGACTTATAGAGTCGTTTTTATTAAATATACCTGTGCCATCTATTTTTGTTTCACAAAGAGAGGATGGGATTTGGGATGTAGTTGATGGGCTTCAACGCCTCTCTACTCTTTTTCAGTTTGTAGGAGTTTATAAAAATGAAAAAGGAGAGCTAGAACCTCCACTAGTACTAGAGGAAACTAAGTTATTGCCTGGATTAAAGGGGAAAGTTTATAAAAATGACGATGATCTAGAAAATTCATTTTCCGAAGTAGAAAGAAGATATTTAAAAAGAGCAAAATTAGATTTGATTATTTTAAAGAAAGAGAGTGATAGCAGTAGTAAATATGAGTTGTTTCAGCGTTTAAATACAGGGGGGACATCTTTGTCTGATCAAGAAGTTCGAAACTGTTTAATGGTTATGTATAATCGAGATTTATTTGAGAGAATGCAACGAATGTCTCAATATCCTAACTTTGTTGAAACTTTAAGAATTAATGAGAAAGCATTTAATGAGAGATATGATTTGGAACTTGTTACGAGATTTATTTGTTTGCGAACAGAAAATTTGGATAATATAAAAAGAGTGCAAGATTTTGGAAATTATTTAGATGATAGAATAATTGAATTGTTCAATGATGAAGATTTCGATTGGGATGAGGAAGAAAGAATCTTTAATTCAACATTTGATATTATAAATGAAACTCTTGGTGATGAAGCTTTCTGTAAGTATGATGTTGAAAGTAATAGATTTAAAGGGCGATTCTATACTTCTGCTTTTGAAATAATTGCAATAGGATTAGGAAGACATATAGGCAGCGTTATTGCAGGAGAGGCTTTCAAGGATAAAATTATAAATCTTTGGAGAACAATAAAAGAGGAAGAAATTAGTTGGAGAGGCTATAATGCGTCTGGGCGTATGGATAAAACTATTTCTTTAGGTAATAGATTATATGAAGAAGATTAAGTCTGAAGAGGCTCTTTTTCAAGAGATAGACAGCGAGATGTCTTGGAGAAGAATAGAAATACATCATTTGAAGTCTCTGTTGAAGATAAAAAAAAATAGTAAAGAAAAAGATGTATTAGCTAAATCTGTTATTTTAATTTCCTATTCACATTGGGAGGGGTTTGTTAAAAGTATTTCGATGTATTATCTTTCGTATATTGCTTTTTTAGCTTTACCTAAAGATAAAATGTCTACTAATTTGATTGCTTCCTGCTTGATAAGAATAGGAGAAAATCAGAACATGGCAACTAAGATTAAAGAACTCCATAAAGCTCTTACTGATAATACTTATAAATTAGCTTTCAATATAGATAAATTGGTTGATGCAGAAAGTAATTTAAACTCTGTTGTTCTTGATAAAATTCTTGTAAATATTGGTGCTTCGACATCTACGTTTGAAACAAAATCAATATTTATCGATAGTATTCTATTGAAAAACCGAAATGATTTTGCACATGGAGATAGGGGGCGGGCTGATTTCGATACTGCAATTGATATTGCAGATACAGTCTTGACATTGATGGAACTTTATAAAACTGAAATAGAGAATATGATTGCTTTAAAATCTTATAGAATTTAATATCATAACGGATAATAAGTATGCTTAGGGACCAATGTGGAGACCGATTTTGTGTCCTACTATGAGATTCTATGATACTTAGTAAGATGATAAATTTAGCTTTATGAATTTAAGTTAAAGACTTAGTGATTGTGCAACGTATCACTAAGTCGCAGCATTTAGTGACCGCCAGGAACCTCATAACCCCCCCTTTAGATTAAATTCTAGAGGGGGGTTTCTTTGCTCCTAACTGAAAATGGTACTACATTGGTACTACAAAAACATGATATCAGGATGGTGTTTTAAGGAAAGACTGTTTTTATTCTTCTATTTCTTTTATTCTTTCAATTTGTCTATTCAGGAAGTAGTCAGCATACAGAGAATATGCTCCAGTTTTGCAAAAAGATATTAGTCTTTTCTTGTAGTTCAATACATCAGCATCTCTTAAAGAATAAACAGGAATGATATCAGCATGCATCAGTACAAAACTTTCTATTATTCGGGGAGCGTGTTTGTTCTCATTAGTGAAAGGCTGTAACTGGGCGATATTGCAATGAAGATAAACGGCTCGTTCCAATGGATTGGTATACTGTTCCTGTTGATAGAGTATTTCGTCTAGTTTTTCTCGGATCTTGTGTAATTCCTTTGTCGGTGTGTACTCTATGCCACTAATTAAATACCTTGATTTTTCATCAGGAACTAAATCAGAAGATATGGATTGATATACTCTGAATAAAGTGCTTTTATCTATTCTTCTACTATTTTCCCCTTTGATATGTTTCAATTCTTCGGTGAATGTATTGTGTAGATTGATTAGCATTTCGGCATCTTCATACTTCTTTGATGGAGTGATTCCGTTTTTTAAGAGTGTCTCTGTTTCAACATAAGTGTAACCATTGCCTTCTATCTTTCCAGAATAGTAGCACCATAAAATAGCAAGATTCTCAACCTCACTATGATAAAGTTCCGAAAGCTTTGATAAAGGGCTTTCGATGATGAATACAGCTTTATTTATTTGTTCTTCATTGAATATCTGTTTCATGTACTCCGGTTGTCTCACTATTGTTTTTTTGTAATATTCACGAAGCTACAAAATTTTTTGATATATGAATATCTTTCATTCAAGAAGTTTATAATGAATAGTAGAATATGGGTTATTTATGGTTATAACCTCATTGTTTTGTACACGTGTATAATGACCGAAAAAAATCCTTGTAGTGCGCTAGTTCCAAATAACGGTTGTTTGGAGTTATAGATCATGAGGATTATCAAAAAATACATTTTACCCTTGACCGAACCTTGACATCATTAGGGGAATTTGTCAGAAGTGGCGGTATTTCATCTAATTTGAAATTCTAAAAGGGACTTTAGAGATATTTACTGGTTTATTTTTTTCTTCTCTCCAATAATCGTAATACTGCATGGGATTCCACCTTTCAGCATTTCTGCGTGAAGAATGATCGGATTGGCATACATACTGTTCTGACATTCTATGCTAATTTTACCATTCTTGTCGGTTTGTATAGTAGGATTCCAATAAAGTGTACGGCGACGATGGTTGACATTTGCAGTCGGTATTTTGTCTTTGCAGACAGGAGAATAGAAAGCTAATGGGCGAGAATATCCTTGGATTATTGTACGACGTGTTCCATGGGCAGCCTTCATTGACTTTTGCGTTAATCTGCTATAATTGGAGTTAAAATGCGGAGTTATGTAGAATAAAGCATATTGTCCGAATCTTGAAAAATCGATATTGACGTTTACATTATTGTTGATTCCTGATGATTTCTTTCTAAAAAGGGGTTCTGATTTGGCCTTTTCAGTATCGTCTAACGATATTTTTTTCTTTGCAGCATCTCCATAAAGATAGAAACTGTCATCAAAGGTACGTGGGGGATTCATTGCTGTCATCATGTCTTTTACATTTTGTCCTTTTGTCATATTTGAACCGTGTATTGAATTAAGCACTTCATCAGTATACGAATTGCTTCCTTCGCATATCATAATCTGTTTTATACCATCTATCTCATTCCACAATGTCCAAGCAGTTAAAGTATCAAGTACTTGTTTACCAACAATGAGACAGATTGTTTTCTCTTTATATCGTGAGCTTCCGTCTTGCACATCGTATGAAAAGTTAGGATTCACTTTACTAAGCAAGTCGGGTATAGTATTAATTACTATTCCCTGATCGCGTAATTCATCAACCAATCGCGCTACATCGTAATATGCGTCTACGCTTTTCTCGAATACTTGAGTAGTGATGTTCTTATTTTTTCTTTTTTTTGCTATTTCCACTTCGCTCAATAAATAGGTATTGTCAGTTTTGCTGATAGAATCCGCATATAGCGAGTCTACATGGTCGGAAAGGGTGATCCATGAGTTTTTGTCCATCCACTGTGGATGTTCTTCTTTATAGCTGAAGGCACGTGGGGCAGGGGCGAAGTTACGGTCGAGCATAACAGAAGCATCTTTTTTATGTTTAGATCCCCGACGTCGTATCTGGAATACCGCTTCTACTTCTCCTTCAAAACTAGTAACTGGAAGTTGAAAGTTTCCGTTTTCATCTGTAAACGTATGTCCTGCTACAAATGTATTGTCTACTTTAGCTATGACGCTTACCTCCATATCTTTCATTTCTTTTTTTAATAGAGAAGAACGAATCTGCCCTTGTAGTAATAACTCTTTTTCAGCTGACTGTTGAATCAGCTCTTCATTTTTGCCGGAAATAAGTTGTGATAAGTCATATTGACGCCAACCGTGAACCATGAGCAAGACATCAAGTTCTTGTAATTTGCGAAGCGTAATATCTGCAAAATAATACCCCGGTTGATCAATATACCCTTTTAACCCGGATGTTAATAACATATCAGTAAATATACTATTATCATATTCTGTATAATCCGAACGTATAGCATCGCGTATTGATATGGATAAAGAACCTTGTAAAGGATTTCCTTTTTGATCTGTTACTTGTATTTCGCAGCGAATTGGTTCGAAAGGTTGGTAAATGTCTTTAATTCCATCTACTTGTATTGAATTCAATTTATTGGGTTGCACAAATGTAAACCGTTCACATAGCGTATTCCCGGATTTGTCTAATAGACTGACTTGATATATGCCTCCGGGAAGATCGCGTGTTTTAAGTAAGAAAGTTTGATTTCCACCTGATCTCATTCGTAGTACCCAATACGAATAGGGGCGACCTTCGTGACTTATGAATGCTACAATGTCTGCATCCGGAGTATCCCTATTGCTTAATACGTTGCCTACAATAGCGCCGCTTGAATTATTCACGTTCAATACATATCCTGCGGGAAGAGCATCCGGTAGATCGAATTGATATTCTTTCTCTTTATAAACAACTTTTGCTACTGCCGGTTTTTCTTCGGGTGTATAAGCGAATATTCCCATTCCGTCATGTAGGGTTTTAATTTCCGTCAGCTTTTCCCCGTCTTTCGTATAAATGGCACCTTCAAGAATAACATTACCTTCTTCTCTACTTTCAGCTTTAAATGCCACACGAGAAGAGATGCCTTTCACGAGTGTTCCTCCTTCGGGAAAGAACTGGATGGCAAGTTTATCTGTCACATTTTTCGGTCGCTGTTTCATGGAAGGATTCAGATTATAGGTAGAAATCCTCCGTTCAGGTCTTTCTCCTTGTGCAGACTGATAGATGGGGAATGTACGTGAGAAGTAAGAAGGCTCGCTGAATGCAAGCATCCAGCGAGTGTAAGCTCTGATTTCATAATAGCCGGACATGGTACTTTCATTCAGGATTATCTGTCCATGTCCTTCACCGCTATTCAATTCAATGATTTGGCGTTGGGTGATATGCCCTGTCTGGTCGAGCATCTCTACATAAAGAGGTTTGCTGATGGTGCTTGGCATATTGTTCTCAGCATATACCGTGTAGGCTTTAAACCATATAGTATCTCCTACATAATAACTACTATTATCAAAATGCAAGTATACCTTCTCACGTGGGTATGCGTCAGCAAAAGCAACGGCATTATCGAAGAACTGTTTGAAGATGATGTCGCTGCTAGCGTTCTGTGAACGGAGAAACAAAATGCTATGTAGACTGCAAAATAGAATTAAAAGTATTCGTTTCATTATTGTGATATGTAAGGTTGTTAATCATAGCTAAACTCACTGCAACTAAACATAATATGAATTCTTTGCTTGTATATTCTTGGTAGATGCCATGTCGCACTGCAGTTTTAAATCCTTCCGAAACATTACCTGCGTATTCAGCTGTTATGAGATATTCTCCAATCTTCCTAAATTTTGGAACAGTAACTTCATATCTTCCGCCTACTAATTGGGGGAAAACTAAATACCCGTCAACAAGCACTCTTACAGAAAAAATGAGCCACACTTAGGATCATTGATTATGAATTTTAGTGATTCCATATTGTTGAAATCCTGTGAATTATAACCATAAGGGTTATTATAAGTTGGCTGATTGTAATCTTTATAATACCATCCAGTTGCAAGGTTTTTATCGTACCATTTTTCTTTATCATCAATACTCTTATCTGCTTTCCCTGGGAAATCTTTATGCAACAATCTATATCTAAGTTGAACGCTAGTAGGCAAATGTGTAGCATTTAAATCCATAGGATCTTGAAATCCATTGACTTTTACTATTCCAAAATTATAATTTCCCGGACCACTTTCACCTAAATAATGCCAAGGAAATGCAGTAGTACCACTTATTAGCCTATGTTGTACTTGCATATATTGATAATCCATCCAATTAGCTTCTGTAATAGGAGGATAGCAAGTCCAAATAATGGTCATATAATATACGCAAGTATTAGGACCATGTCCAGAAGGAAAATCACGACAGGATACCTGATATTCGTATAGAGCAGGTAGCGCACCTTCTCTATCTTTCCACCAATCCATTCCCTCTTCATATTCTTGTTTAGTGAAGAATGCATTAGTAGCAGACGTTGAGTTGGATATTGTGTTGCCTTTACCAAGCATAGTACTATCTGTTACTACATCTGAACTCATTAAAGCATTACTTTCGTTTAAGGAAGTTTGTTCTATTCCTTTTATTTCAGTGACAGAAATAGTTTGCAGATCATCATTACATGCAACAAATAATGCATAAAATAATAATACTGACAATGAGCCGGAAAAATAATTAATTGTTTTCATAACTACTGGATTTTAAGTAATGTCACTATTTTTAGACTTTAAGGCGTTGTGTAAAATATGTTTTTGTTATTTGCTTGGCTCTCTTTAAAGTATTTAAAATTGTTAGCTTATTCTCTGACCTTTAATATAGATAAAAAAAGTGACGTAAAAAAACAATCCTGTATTATTTATATATGTTTAATATATTCTTGAAGTTTTATACTGATAACTTACTGTTGGATTATATTCTTTTCAATTTTTACATAAGGATGGATAAACATGCAGAATGGAGCTAACCAACGTGTCGGAAAACTCTATTCAATATACTGTAATGTACCATTCTCATATCCCCGTATGCTTGAATCCCTGCACATGAAATTTCATTTCTCTTTCAATCGCTCTTACTGTATCCATATCTATTTCTCATGACATTACTATAATGGGGTGTATCTTTAAAATTGACCATATATATCCTGCCAGTTTCAGATCATAATCTTTGTTTTCCATATTGGATTGCATTTAAGTTATAATATTCAGTTCTCCGGTAATCATTCTGAAATATATTTTGTATTTTTGCTACATATGAATTATTAGAAATATGAAGATTAAAGATAAAATAGTTCAGACTCTTGCAAGTATGACTGCTGAATTGTTAGAAATAGGTCCTGATTTCTATATCATAGGTGCATCTGCTATGATTTTGTCAGATATAGAGATTGGGGAAACTTCAGATATTGATATTTTGACAACTGAAATGAATTCGCTCAAACTACAGTGTTCATTAAAAGCATATATGGAAATTGCTCCGGAAACAAAAGAGGATGGTTTATTTTCTTCTAATTTTGCCAGATTCAATCTTCCTTTAATGGACGTAGAGGTCATGGGGAATCTTCAAATCAAGAAAAACAATGTTTGGCAGTTTGTTTATGTGCAAGAATATAGAGAGATTTTCATCGGGGATTTGATTATCAGAATACCGACAATGGAAGAACAGAAAAGAATTTTATCTCTTTTTGGCAGAGAGAAAGATTTAAAGAGAATTCTAGTGCTAAATCAGTATCTTTCATGAAACAGTTCTTTCATAAATAACAAGAAATATGATTATACCATATAAGAATTATCAAATATTTGCCTATCACAATGGGAGTACAGCGATATTATTAAAGTCAATGGATTGATAATATCTAATTTAATGCGAGGATACATATATGAATGCAGATTTTGTGAACTTAACAACCGAGAACCTTAATGATGAGCATTTATGCTGCATTATTCGTAGTAAAAAGCCTCATGCGGGTATTGACGCTAAGCGGCGATGGCTTTCCGACAGACTCAATGAAGGCCATGTTTTTAGAAAGCTCAATGCAAAGGCTACGGTTTTTATAGAGTATGCTCCTCTTGAGACAGCCTGGGTTCCTGTCATGGGTGATAACTATTATTATCTTTATTGTTTATGGGTTTTAGGGGGATCCAAAGGGAACGGATATGGAAGAGCTCTGATGGAGTATTGCTTGGCAGATGCCAAAGAAAAAGGTAAATCAGGTGTTTGTATGCTCGGATCAAAAAAACAAAAGAACTGGCTTTCCGACCAATCGTTTGCAAAGAAATTTGGTTTTGAAGTTGTTGATACAACCGATAATGGATATGATCTGCTTGCGCTTTCTTTTGATGGAACAATACCAAAGTTTGCGCAAAATGCTAAGAAGATGAAAGTTGAAAGCGAAGAACTGACCATTTATTATGATATGCAATGTCCTTATATCTATCAAAGGATTGAAATGGTAAAACAATATTGTGAAATAAATAACGTTCCTGTATCTTTAATTCAAGTGGATACACTAGAAAAAGCGAAAAACTTACCTTGTGTTTTCAATAACTGGGGTGTTTTTTATAAAGGGAATTTTGAGACAGTGAATTTACTTTTAGATGTCGAACATTTAAAGAGAATACTCAAAAAATAAAAAAGACAGGTGATACGGGAGTAATGCGATAGGATTATTCTCTGCTTTTCATCTCTTTATTTCTTTTGTTTATGAAATAAGAAGCGGGCCAATAACCAGATAATTAAGAGGAAAATTGCGGTAGCTGTGAAGACCGTCATAATATTGTTCTCTTTTGTTATCTTTTTGTTTGTGTTTATTCCGGTTGTGTCTTTGACTGTGAACTTAACTTCTTTTATTTGGTAGGGAGTTCCTCCGAAAGACAGAGATAGCCCGTAACTTTAAGAAGAAAGGGGTATCGGATGATGTGATAGCTGAATGTACAGGGTTGCCGGTTGCTGTGATCACTGAGTTGTGAAATAATGTTTGATACTTTGATAACTTTTAGTCGGATTTTAGTTGGATATATTCATGAGTCGTATAAAAGGTATACTTTATGCAGCGGTTTCCTCTTCCACTTTTGGACTGGCTCCGTTTTTCTCTATCACTTTGTTGCTGATTGGTTTTTCAGCTTTTGAGGTACTTTCTTACCGTTGGGGGATAGCTTCGGTCGTATTAATTATATTCGGATTATTTTCCGGTTGTGACTTTCGATTGAAAAGAAAGGATTTTGCGGTAGTTTTTGCCTTGAGTCTATTGAGGGCGATCACCTCTTTCAGTTTAATCATTGCATATCAGAACATTGCCAGTGGGGTAGCGTCTACGATTCATTTCATGTATCCGCTGGCTGTTGCATTGGTTATGATGTTTGTTTTCCGGGAGAAAAGGTCGGTGTGGGTGATTGTTGCCGTGTTGATGTCCTTGTCCGGAGCATCTGTACTTTCATTGGGAGGAGCAGACGTGAAGGATGGAAATGTGTCGATTGGATTGGTGTCAGCTTGTGTTTCTGTTTTTTCATATGCTGCCTATATTATAGGAGTGCGTAATACAAGAGTTGTGAAGATTAACTCTACGGTGCTTACTTGTTATGTCATGAGTTTGGGAGCACTTTCTTATATAGCAGGAGCTTGTTGCACATCTGGGCTTCGTATGGTGACAGATAGTTATGTCTGGCTGATTATTTTAGGGTTAGCCTTACCGGCTACCGCTATTTCTAATATAACTCTGGTACAGGCAATAAAGAATGCAGGGCCTACTCTCACTTCTATTTTGGGGGCGATGGAGCCGCTGACAGCAGTTGTGATCGGTGTCTTTGTTTTTAATGAACTTTTTACGCTGAATACATTTATCGGAATATTATTGATTCTGGTAGCCGTGAGTATCGTTGTGTATCGTGAAAACCGAAAAGAAAGGGTATAAAAAAATGCCGCATATAGCGGCATTTTATTTGAGTGAGCCTCTTGTCGGATTCGAACCAACGACCCCGAGATTACAAATCACGTGCTCTGGCCAACTGAGCTAAAGAGGCGTTTTCTGTTTTGCGGGTGCAAAGGTATGAATTTATTTTAAAAATGCAAATACGTCGTGTACTTTTTTTATATTTGCAGTCTCACTAATGGTTATAAAGAAGATGAAAAAGAAAATTATGAATGTATGTGGTGTGGTTTTTTTAGCCATAAGCTTATTGGCTTGTTCGGGTCAGAAAAAAGGAGCGGAAGTTACTGAGGGTACTTCTGATACGGTGAAGGTTACGGATGATGTGATGGCAGTGCAGGCCGATAGTACAGGATATATCGTCAGAGTAGGAGAGATGGCTCCTGATTTTACGATAACATTGACAGATGGCAAGCAAGTAACTTTGTCGTCGCTTCGTGGAAAAGTTGTCATGTTACAGTTTACGGCGAGTTGGTGTGGAGTATGCCGCAAGGAGATGCCTTTTATAGAAAAAGACATTTGGCTGAAGCATAAGGATAATGCAGATTTTGCGTTGATAGGTATCGACCGTGATGAACCACTTGATAAAGTACTTGCCTTTGCTAAGTCCACCGGAGTGACTTATCCGCTGGGGCTGGACCCGGGAGCAGATATTTTCGCAAAATATGCGTTGCGCGATGCCGGAATCACACGGAATGTGCTGATAGACCGCGATGGGAAAATTGTCAAACTGACTCGTCTGTATAACGAAGAGGAATTTTCTTCTCTTGTTCAGCAGATCAATGAAATGCTGAAATAAGTGCACGTAGCAGGTCTCTGAACCGTATTTGGAGGCAATTCATATAGTGTCACTATCACGTTGGGATAGTGACGCTATATGGTTCATATGGTTACACTATCCCGATAGGATACCGTCACTATCCTAAATAGAGTTTTTTTCGACTTGAAATAATACTTTGTTATGCAAGACTCAGTTTTGCCAGATAGTCATAATGCTTTCCTTCCTTAATTAATTCCGCTTTGAATCCATATTCGGAAGCATATAGGCTAAGTGTCTGGAAATCTATGTATAGCCAATCAAATGTATCTCCTTTTATATCCTTGTATTGCATTTGGAAATCAACTTCTCCATAGTAATCTCCTGCCAGATCGATCAGCATGCTGCCGTCCTCTTCTTCGAAAAGATAGCGTAGGTCGCTGGAATCCATCAAAATATACCCTTCGGGGCGGAGTATGCGTTTCATTCGCTGGAAGAAGACGGGCATATTATCCAAGGTTCCTATGATTCCGGAACCATTCATTAGCATCAGAATCGTATCGAATGTTTCAGTGAATGTTTCATCAAACAGATTGATGAGGCGGGAGTCTTTCACTCCACGTTGTTTCATAACCTCGTTGGAGAGTGGAGAGATATCAATGGCGCAAACTTCTTTTCCCATTTCTTGTAGTGCCAGTGCGTGGCAACCGCTTCCGGCGCCTACATCCAATATTTTTCCTGTAGCTATTTGCAGTGCGGTACGTTCCAGTACAGGCATCGTTTGAAAGCTCCGGAATAATTCCTTGACGGGAATTTCATCTTCTTCAAACTGAGAAGAGAATACTCGTAAGCGGTCAGCTCTGTGATGATTGAAATAATCGGAGATTGCAGCTCCCATCGGGTCTTTTTCTGCAGGAAGAATTGTTGTTGCCATTTTGAGGGTTTCGTATTGTTTTTAGTTGACAAAGATAAGCAATTCCATAGAAAAGCCTTATCTTTGTAGTCAGAAATGTGAATACTAACAAAATGATATATGAGTATAGAAGATGCAATAATGGGTGGAATCGTCTTTAAAGGTAAGAAAGATAAGCCCCGGGAAGAGGAAAAAGTAAAAACAAAAGCAAAAAAGGCGACGTATATTCGTGGACAGCATGGTTCCGGAGCTGCGAAGATGAAAGCGGATATTAGAAAAAAAAGAGCTAATAGACATAAAAAATAAATGGGAGTAATCGTTTTCATATTATCACTGCTGCTCTTTTTTCGTGGAGGTGGTATGGTGATGTATTCGTTTGTGATTTCTCTCATGATTTGGAGAATAGAGAAAGAATATCCTAAGAAAATATATGGAAAAGTGGTTGATATCAAGGAGGATGTTGATAGAAAAGGAAGGACTCTGATGCGTCCGACTGTAGAATACCTATGGAAAGGGAAAGATAAAACGTGTTGTAAATATATTAATCCTAATATAGATGTGAAAGGTCCTGTTCCGGAAGCGGATATCGTATTTTCTCCGGACAATATACATGTAGGCGATAAAGTGACAATCTGGTATAACCCGGATAATGAAACATCTATGTTTGTTCAGCGCAGAATGAAAGTAACACGATTGCTTATGTCTTCATTGGTTCCCGGATCTTTTTTTATATTATCAGGTATTTTAGGAATGTGTTATTTGTTTAGTAACTGATAACCCTTTATATAAAAATAGCCGGTAGGATCATCATCCTGCCGGCTATTTTTATGAAGTTACTTCTTTTGTGGGAGTATCTCGATCCAATAATCATCCGGGTCATTGATAAAATAAAGCCCCATGGCTGTATTTTCAAAACATACACAATTCATTTCTTTGTGATATTGCCGGACGGCATCATAATCACCGGCTACGCGAAAGCACAGATGGCTTTCGTTTTCACCCAGTTCATAGGGTGCGGTATGGTCTTTCAGCCAGGTCAGTTCCAGCAGAAAACCTGTTTCGTTGTCCGTCAGGTAGACCAGGATGAAAGAACCGTCGGAAGCTTCCTTCCGACTATGTTCTTTTAAGCCAAGCGCCTTTTCATAAAAAGCAATGCTTCGCTCCAGATTCGTTACATTGATATTAAAGTGATCAAATCTACTTTTAATTTCCATGATTGCTATCTTGTTATTTTTTCATCAGTAGCTTCACGATTTCTCCGACGTATGTACGGGGTTGTCCCGCTTGCGGAGCCGTTTGTGAAGGCAGTTTCTTACATTCGATAACAGCTGAAGGAGCCGTTTGGTTCGGAGCATATAGTTTCAGCGTATAAGTATCAGCTTTTTCTATAGCTTCGTAAGGCTGATCGGTAGACAGTGTGCAGTAAGCCACAGCTTTACCGTTCTGATAGCCCAGTGCGCCACCTGCATTGGCCGTCATATTGGTCATGTTGAATTCATCCTTGCCGATAGAAATTACCAGTTTGCCATTGCCCATCAGTGCATATACATCACCCGGAATCTGTTTCAGGTCGATTTCTGTATATCCCGGCATATCAGCCGAAGCCTTGCCGACAGGAGTTGCAGGAGTGAGAGTTGCAGCAGGAACAGTGGCTTGAGCCGGTTCTGTTGTGGTCACTTTACCACCTTGCCCGATCACCACTGGACCGGCAGCAGCAACGATTGATGGTTTCTGTGCTTCTTCTTCTTTTTTCTTCTTCTCTGATTTCGGACGAGTGTCGGGAGCACCGAAGGCTACAGCTACATCCATAAAGATATCGTCGGCAAAGTCTACCGTTTTTCTACGCCATTTAGCCAGGCCGCGTACCAGTTTGGTTTTTGACTTGTTCAACGCGTATTCGTCTGTGATCCATTCTTCTGCTTTATATTTTTCTGTTTCGCGATAGGTAAAACGGATTTTCTCCAGTTCTACCAGACAGCTGCCCGGTTTGCAGGTAACGGTAATTTGATAATTAACCCAAGTGCGGTCTAATGATAATGCACTGGAGTAAAATGTGATCCATTCTTCACCTACACCGGCGATTGTTCCTTGTGCTTCATCGCTGAAAACGACGCGGCTGTCCGGATTGTTATTCTCTTTCAGACGTTTGTTCATCCACTTCATTACAGTGTCGTAGATTTGCTTCTGACTCATTCCCGGAATTTGGAATTCCTTGGAAAATACTACTTTACCATCCACTACCGGAACAGCTCCCGCAAGGTATCTGGTATCATCTCTTTTTTCTTTGTGCGAATCAGCTCTCATAGCCATTGGCAGGCATGTGAGAAGCATGGTAAGAAACAGGATTGTTAACTTATTCATAATTATTATTGTGTTTATTTGGTTATTTCAAAACTTTCGCCCCGATGGGTGATGCTGATAAACCGGCATCCTGCATTTTCGGCAAAATCACGGAGGGCATTTCCGCCTTCGTAGTCTTCACTGAAGTGCATGGGTACAAATATAGTAGTTTTTATTTGTTCGATGAACTGTTTTGCACCTTTCATATAATCTTTTCCCATCCTGCGGTCCACTGGGAATAGCGCTAAATCAATCTCAGGCGCTTTTTCTTTTAGATATTTAACTTCTGCCAGGAAGTCTCCGTTGGCTTTTCGTATCTCTGCTTCGGTTGATTCTTCACTCCAGTGCCAGTTGTTCAAGTCTCCTGCATGGAAGATACTCCAATCTTGCAGATGAATAAGGAATGAGCTGCCGACATCAGTCGAACCGAATGCTTCGATGCGGATGGCGTCGTCTTCGTAGATTTCTCCCTTTTTTATATAAATGGCATCTTCGGGCTTTGCCCGGTGACTTTTCAGAATATCTTTGGAGAAAATATACCGGATGTCAGGACGTTCCTCTTTCCAAGTCAATATTTCACGGTTGAAGTGATCGGGATGGAAGTGGGTAGCTAATACATAGAGTTTACCCGGTCTTTGCAGGAGGTAGTCATGTACGATTCCCCGGTTATGTTCAGTTTCCGAAGAGTCTTTGTAATAATCGATGATGACGGTCACGCCTTCTGTTTCAATGGCGAAACCGCTGTGATAAATATAATCCAGTGTCATAGTAGGCTGATTATTTTTACAGTTGCAATATTACGTATTCTAGTTGGAGTTGGCAAGAAAAATCAGTGAAATCAAGGAGAAAGTCGATTGATTTCCCATTTTCCGTCCGTCTTTAGTGTATACAGGAAGCGATCATGTAACCGATTGGGGCGTCCTTGCCAAAATTCCATTCGGGTGGGGGTGACGGCATATCCTCCCCAATTATCAGGCCTTTCCACTTCCTTTCCAATCCATCGGGCAACTTCTCTGACGAAGGCGCGTATCAGTTGCATCCGGCTCGCTATCGGTTGGCTTTGCGGTGAAATGCGTGCACCGATTCTGCTTTTATAAGGACGTTTTTGGAAGTATTCGTCCGATTCTTCGGAAGGAACTTTCGTGGCGACTCCTTCTATATGTACTTGTCTTTCGAGTTCATGCCAGACAAAGGAAAGGGATATGTATGGATTCTGTGCCAGGTGTTTTCCTTTGCGGCTTTCGTAGTTGGTGTAGAAAATAAACTTTCCGTCATGCAGCCCTTTCAGCAATACGGTGCGGGTAGAGGGTCTGCCTTCGGGAGATACGGTGCCTACGATGACGGCGGTCGGCTCTTCTACATTTGAGTCAATGGCTTCCTGCAGCCAGCGACTGAAAAGCGAAAGCGGGTCGCCGGGAAGTTCGCTTTCCCTCAACCCGCTTTTACTGTATTCTTGCCGGATATCAGCAATATTTGTTTTTACCATATACGTATCAAGCAATATCTAATTCTTATTTTTAAATTTTAAAGAGTTTACATCGGTACTTCTATCAGTAAGATATGTGAGTCCTTCAATGTCTCCAGTTCGAAACTTTTCGTATCATAGACACCCATTCCGTCACGACGTTTCAGTACTTCTCCGTCTACTGCGATTTCTCCTTCAATCAAAAAGATGTATACACCTCCGTGACTCTGATGCATGTGATAGCCGAGTTTCTTTCCGGCTTCTACCTTTCCGATAGAGAACCAGGTATCTTGTAAAAGTGAAGCGGGCGTACTGCCGTCGGGTGATACGATTACTGCCAGTTCGTTGGGACGTTCCAGCTCTTTGATGCTGAAATCTTTGTAGACGGGGTGCGTGTTCCGTTCTTTCGGCATAATCCAAATTTGCAGGATTTCTACCGGTTCTACAGGACTGGCATTCATTTCGCTATGAAAGATTCCGGTTCCGGCACTCATTGTCTGAATCTCTCCGACAGTGATAATCCGGCTATTCTTTTTGCTGTCACCGTGTTGCAGATGTCCTTTCAATGGGATGGTAATAATTTCCATATTTTTATGCGGATGCGTCTGGAAACCTTCTCCGGGAGCAATCTTATCGTCGTTCAATACGCGAAGGGCACCGAAGTTGATACGGTCAGAATCAAAGTACTCGTCAAAGCTGAAAGTATGATAACTATCCAGCCAGTCATGTTGGGAATGTCCTCTTGTATCTGCTTTATGTATTACTTTCTTCATAATTTTCTCCTTTTCTAATTGTTTATATACTTCTGTAACAAGGGAAGTTACGTAAAAGTTCTATCTCTTCACTTCATTTAGCAGAGGCTTGTGGTTGATGAAGTCTTTGATGTTTTGCAGGGTTGTTACTGCAATATTTCCCATTGCTTCCCGCGTGAAAAAGGCCTGGTGCGAAGTGACAATCACATTGTTGAATGAGAGCAGACGTGCAAGTACATCATCATCAATGATGCGGTCGGACTGGTCTTCATAGAAGTATTCGCTTTCTTCTTCGTATACATCCAATCCGGCAGAGCCGATTTTCTTGTTTTTTAAACCTTCGATCAGGGCATTGGTATGGATCAACTGTCCGCGACCGGTATTGATAATCATGACTCCGTCTTTCATTTTACTGATAGAATAGTCATTGATCAGATATTTAGTGGCTTCGGTAAGCGGGCAATGCAAGGAAATGATATCGGAGCTATGGTACAGTTCATCCAGAGAAGTATAGACTATCTGTTCTTCGCGTGCGAAGTTGTAGTCAGGATACAGGTCATAAGCCAGTACGTTCATTCCGAATCCCTTTAATATATGAATCAGTATTTTGGCGATTTTTCCTGTGCCGATGATACCAACTGTCTTACCGTGCATATCAAATCCCATCAGACCATGAAGAGAAAAGTTGCCGTCTTTCGTACGCCACGAAGCACGTGGAATTTTCCGGTTGAGAGAGAGCATGAGGGCTACGGTATATTCGGCCACGGCATAAGGCGAATAGGCAGGAACGCGCACAACGGTGATTCCGGCATTGGCAGCTGCATTCAGGTCTACGTTGTTGAATCCGGCACATCGGAGTGCCAGAAGTTTTACTCCGTTGGCTGCCATAGCGTTGATTACTTCAGCATCGGCTGTATCATTGACAAAAATGCAGACAGCGTCTACACCTTGTGTTAATAACACATTATTCTTATTCAGATGTCCTTTATAATAACGGAATTCAAATCCGAACTCTTTGTTCTTATCATTGAAGGACGCTTCGTCATAGGGCTTTGTCCCGAAAAATGCAATTGTATAGGCCATAATCTTTTTCAGTTTTTATTCTTATTAATAAACGTAAAAGTGAAGTGATTTGTTTATCCTTTGTCTTGTCTTAAATATAGATTGTTTCATTAGAAACAGTTTTAATTTTCAATTAAAATGGAGGGGTAAGCGAAAATAAATGCACAAATATATATTGCGTGTGCAGGAATATTGTATCTTTGCGCCCGAAATAATTTAAAAAAGATTTAGATGAGAAAAATTTCCTTGA